>Ga0214543_1000173_pt1 | contig 93894 bp, 89 predicted proteins | sample CNSS2metaG_FD_160094 | JGI IMG/M metagenome (GOLD analysis project Ga0214543, IMG submission 160094) | Root nodule microbial communities from cowpea collected in UCLA plant growth center, Los Angeles, California, USA - CNSS2 | ecosystem: Host-associated > Plants > Roots > Nodule | place: USA...
GCGACGTGATGCGGTGCTGCGCAGCCGAAATGGCTCCGCACCGCAACCCGCCGCTACCGCCGCAACTGCAGCAACCCAAAACCGCTGGAGCGAACTCAAAACTGGATAAAACTTGGGGGCAAGGTCAGCACCCATCTCGGGCAGCCCCGGGCGATCAGGCCGATGAAGTCTCGGATGCGCATATCCGGGCCATGCTTCTCTATCAGCCGCGCGACGTCATAGCGTCCCTTCCTGCGTCATTCGCTGCAGATCAGGACTATGTGGGGCAGGGTGAAGTCAGCAAGCGTTTTCGGTTTCTCAGGCTTGGCTGATCCTCGTCGTTGAGGTGCAAAGGTTGCCCCACCTCGTGGAAGCGCCCGCAGCGTGACCGGCGTGTTCCTGATGTTCTCGTCTTCCGAACGTCAATGCAGCTGATTTGCGCATTTTGCTTACGAGATTAAATGCGTTGCAACTAATCGGTGTAAGCATTCTCTCCGGTGTTGGAGAGGGTGATGAACTGGCCTGGAGCACGATTCAAACACATATTTTTTTCCACAGGGCCCATGGCCCGACTGGAGTACTGCATTGGTAAGCTCGTGCTGGCGTTTGTCGCGAGCCTCACGCTGTATGCCTCAAAGTACGATCCAAGCTACACGCTCGTGATCGGTTGCCTTCTTGCGACTGGCATCTATGCGGCGTTTTTCAGCCTTCGCAGGCTCAAGGACATAGGTGTCACTAACATCAATGCCGGCTTTATGTTTCTTCTCGGAGGATATGTCGCAAGCAACGGTCTCGCGAACGTAAAGCCGGTCTTCGGCCTTGTTGCTGGACTGCTTGTGCTCGTATTTCTTCTGCTTGCTCCCGGCGCGAACGATAACTAATACGTCCCCCGGGCTTTGAGTCTCCCGAACATCGTCTCAAGGCGACCTCGCTCACTGCAAACTAAAACGGATCAATTGGATAACTGAGCAATCGCAGCTTGACTGTAGTGAGGCAAGCAAAGTCGGAGAGATGCCGTGAAATGGCTTGAGCCTCGGGAGCCAGTCCGGAATTTTATGGACATACTTGCTGGCTTGGGAATTGGAACTTGCACTTGAAACCGGGCCCGGACATCCCCTTTACCAAACCAGGGCGAAGCTGATCGCCCGTAGGTTTGACTGCGACGACGCTCTCTATCAGCTCGAGGACGGACGGGTATTGGGACAATCCCTATAAGTATTTTGATTTCTTTGAAGCATGGTACGCCCAACGGGACTCGAACCCGTGTTACCGCCGTGAGAGGGCGGCGTCCTGACCGCTAGACGATGGGCGCTTACAGACGAGTAATGACCAGCACCATACTATGAAAAAGAATGGATGCGAAAGAGGGAATGGCACGCCCAACGGGACTCGAACCCGTGTTTCCGCCGTGAAAGGGCGGCGTCCTAGACCGCTAGACGATGGGCGCCCAAGACAAGGCGGCTTATAGAGAGAGCTTAGGGTCCACGCAAGTGACCGGAAGCAATTATTTTGACTTTTCTACGGATCTAAGAAGACTGCCTCTGGTGCGCCCGCCCCAAGCAAGCATAGCGGCCACACCACCAGGCGCAGCAAAGTATCCATAAGTATAGGAGACGAAAATGGCACGCCCAACGGGACTCGAACCCGTGTTTCCGCCGTGAAAGGGCGGCGTCCTAGACCGCTAGACGATGGGCGCCCAAGACAGGGCGGCTTATAGATAGGGCTTTGGGTTCCCGCAAGGGGCAAATTGATTTTTTCTCAGAAAAACAACTACAGCTCGACCATGTCGAGCGCCGCTAGCCGACGCTGCCTAGCTGCCGCGCCGTAAACGACCGCCGCGATCAGCCCTTGCGGCGGCGGCAGCGCCAGTTCCAGTCCCGTTGCGGGCCGATGTCGATATGCACCGATTCGGTGTGACAATAGATGCCGACGCCGCCGCGGCCCGGAATGCTGCGCAGGAAATCGGCAAGCTCCCATTTGCTGACGCCCTGCACCTGGATATCGGCCGCTTCGCAGCGCGTATGGAGAGACTGGCGCTTGCGGCTGACCTTGATGGCGCGCAGCCCCGACGTGACCATGACCTTGCGGCCGTAGTGACTTTCCACCGTCTTCAACATGTCGAGCAGCGCCGGCTTGAAGCAGCCCGTCTCCACCTTCTCCGTCTGCAGGATCAGCCCGTTCGGAGCAAGGCGGGCGAGCCCGGAGAGATTCGCCACCTCGACCGGTGCGTCGTCCTCGTCGGCCGCGTGGTCCTCGTGCTCCATGTTGAAGAGTGGGTTCATCTTGACCCCGGGCAGTGACGTGTAGGCGAGGGAGGCGACCTGCGGCTCGCGCGCATTGCTGATGGTGATCGTCTTCTTGTCGGCTACTTGCACCTCGCGTTCCGTGCCGCCGCGCGGCTTTTCCTTGCGCTTCGCGGCGAAGAGGCTTGCAAGCGTCCAGCCCTTTTTGGTCTCCGGCGCTTGTTTCTCCGGCTCGCCCGGTTCGGCCGCTTGCGCAGTGCCCGCCGGGGGCGGTGGCACTTGCGCGACGGAGGCGACCTCCACGGTCTGCACGGGTGATGAGGCGGCGCCGGACAACGCAGCCTGGGCGCTTAGAGGCAGCGGAACCGCCGAGGGGACCTCGTTATAGGCCATGGTCTCCGGGACGGTTGAGGTGGGCGCAGCCGTCTGCACTGCGGCTGGAGCTTCGTTGGCGGCACCTTGCTGCGGCTGAAGGACCGGCTGCTCGTCTGCGGCCTGTCCGCCGTTGAAAAGGCTGTTGCTTGTGGCATTCACCGTCGGCCGGGCATTTCCGCCCGGCGTCGCCCCTGAAGCCTGGCTTGGGTCGGCAGCGTTTGCCGCGGCGCGCGCGGGCGGCGATTGGCCGTAGATGCTTGAAGACGTGGCGTTGAGGGCGGTGCTCTGCATCGTCAGCCCCTGCTGCAGGGCTGTGGCGTCCTGCCCGGATCCCGACGTGGGCTCCGCTGTCTGTTCGCTCGCCGAATCGGTCGCCGCGACTTGCTCGCCCCGCGTCTCACCTTCGGTTTCTGACGCCGCCGTTTGCGCTTCTGCGGTTGTCTGCTGCAATTGGGAAGAATTTAGAGCTTCGCCGTCCGCGACGGCCGACACGCAACCGGCCAATGCAAAGAGTGCTACAGACAATGCTGCCGCACGTCCGACGGACAGGAACCCGTAACCCGATTCCAGAAGTTGCAACGCCTTATCCCCGCTCTCCGTGCACGCCCGAAGCTTTGCCAGGGCATGCCTTAAGTCCTCAGTCCCGAGACATATTCACGGAACAGCAATAACTTTTTCTCGCGGTGAGCAAATGGCTCGCCACGGGAAGGTCAGGCAAAGTAAAGGGCTTCTCGCCGCAAGTGACGACGAAGCAGAGCCCCGTTTCAACATCTGGCGCGGCAAGGTAACGAACGCCAGGTGATTTGTAAACCTGCACTAACCTATTTCAGCTTCGCAAAATAAATGCAAAGGCCCGGCACTTGGCCGGACCTTAAGATCGTTTACTGTGATTCTGATCCTGCGGAGCCGGCTTTTGGTGCCTGCGCCGCACGGCAAGGCCGACGGCACTGTTTGAACGTAGCCGTCCGCAATTGCGCGAAGCTTACCAGGCGCCGGTGTTGGCCATTGAGGCCCACGGTTCGCGGGCGGGCAGGTGCTCGCCTTTCTGCAGGATCTCGATGGAGATACCGTCGGGCGAGCGAACGAAGGCCATATGGCCGTCGCGCGGAGGACGATTGATGGTGACGCCGTTATCCATCAGGTGCTGGCAGAAGGCGTAGATGTCATCGACCTCATAGGCGAGGTGGCCGAAATTGCGGCCGCCGGTATATTCCTCCGGGTCCCAATTATAGGTGAGTTCGAGGCAGGGAGATGATTCGCTCTTCGCGCGGGCGAGATCGCCCGGGGCGGCGAGAAACACGAGCGTGAAGCGGCCCTTTTCGTTTTCGTATCGACGGATCTCCTCGAGACCGAAAAGCTTGCAATAGAAGTGAAGAGCCTGGTCCAGGTCTTTGACGCGAACCATCGTATGCAGATAACGCATTTGGATTGTCCCTGTTTTGCAGAAGATGGCGTATACTTAAGCTACAGCAAGCTAGAGGCAAGGCTGCGTCCCCATAAACGACCCCGGCCAAAATATGTCGAGGGACTTGCGCATGCGCGGCGGGACGATGTTATTCTGGTCCATAAGAATCAGTTAACCGTATCGAGAGTTGCGCGTAACGAGGGGCTGGGAGAATGGCGGACAGAACATCTTCGAAAGACGTCATCCAAAATGGCGACTTTGGCAACGACGCCCTGGATCTCATCGAAATTACGGGCGTCATCAAGTGGTTCGACGTAGCCAAGGGCTTCGGCTTCATCGTTCCGGACAACGGTATGCAGGACGTGCTCCTGCATGTGACCTGCCTCAGGCGCGATGGCTATCAGACGGTGCTGGAAGGTGCGCGCGTCGTCGCGCTTGTGCAAAAGCGGGACCGTGGCTACCAGGCTTTCCGCATCCTCTCGATGGACCAGTCGACCGCTGTCCATCCATCTCAGCTTCCGCCGGTGAGGACGCATGTCCAGGTCACGCCAACGAGCGGATTGGAAAGGGTGCTGGTGAAGTGGTTCAACCGCACCAAGGGCTTCGGCTTCCTGACGCGGGGCGAGGGCACCGAGGATATTTTCGTCCACATGGAAACGCTGCGCCGCTTTGGCTTGACGGAGCTACGCCCCGGTCAGGTCGTGCTCTGCCGATTCGGCGACGGAGAGAAGGGATTGATGGCTGCGGAAATACATCCGGACGGCCCGACACCCACAACCCGGTCGCACTGATGCTCGGGATCTTCGGAACTGTTGCAAGAAGCGCCGTGGCGGCGCTTTTTTTGTTCTTCGTCCTCGCAATTTCGGTCGCGGCCGAGGTTTCCTTCGCGAAAGACAAGCTCAGGCTGATCACCGCGAATGGGCGGACGCATGATCTCACCGTCGAACTCGCGATCGAGCCGGATCAGCGCGAGCAGGGCCTGATGTATCGCCGACAGATGGCCGCCGACCACGGCATGCTGTTCGATTTCGGCGAGACCCGACGGGTGATAATGTGGATGAAGAACACCTATCTGCCGCTGGATATGCTCTTCATCGCCGAAGACGGCACGGTTCGCACCATCCACGAGAACGCCGTCCCCTTCTCAGAGGCGATCATCGATTCGAGGGAGCCGGTGGCCTTCGTGCTGGAGCTCAATGCCGGCACGGTGAAACGTCTCGGCATTCAACCCGGCGACCGGGTGAGGGGCAGCGGCATACCGGCTGCCGATGGGGCGCAATGAGCGCCGCGCCGGCCGATACTTGCCGAAATTTGATGTTGCAGGTGAGGGACGAAGCGTGTATTTCCGCCCTCGTTGGCACGGAGTGTAGCGCAGTCTGGTAGCGCATCTGGTTTGGGACCAGAGGGTCGGGAGTTCGAATCTCTCCACTCCGACCACTTAACCCCTCGAAAATGATCTACATTTTTACGTTCCCCGCGGACGTGCAGTCGTGTCGTGTGGGAGCACTGAAAGTGCATTGTGGCTGCAGCAAGCCGCGGGCGGATGCATAGCCTGGTCCACGAAGGCAGGGGCTTGAAAAAGCGGTATTTTCCTGTCGGAAGTCATTCCGTTTTAATTCATTCTGCGCTAAGGGAAGACGGATGACGGGGCGGGAAACTGCCCCGCGGCCGCATGATTCCCTGGGTCTGCGTTGACCGGGGGAGATTTGCGCACGAATTCAAGGCGCTGAGGTGGATAAACGGGAGCCGTTCGAAACAATGTCCGCGAAGATCTATCGTCCCGCAAAGACAGCCATGCAGTCCGGCAAGGCCAAGACGCATCTGTGGGTGCTGGAGTTCGATCCGGAAAAGCCGCGCACGATTGACCCGCTCATGGGATACACGAGCTCCGGCGACACGCGGCAGCAGTTGCGGCTGACCTTCGAAAGTGCAGAGCAGGCGATTGCCTATGCCGAGCGCAACGGAATCGAATACCGCGTGATCGCCCCAAAGGACCCGACGCGCAAGAATGTGTCCTATTCGGACAATTTCCGTTACAACCGGATGCAGCCCTGGACCCATTGAGGTCCATGGCCGCCCGGTAAAGGGCAACTGCCCGACGGCCCCTTAGCTCAGCTGGATAGAGCACCTGCCTTCTAAGCAGGTTGTCGCAGGTTCGAGTCCTGCAGGGGTCGCCATCAGCTCTCCAAGTGGTTAATCTTGAACGTAATTTCGTCCTGGCGCTCATCAAGTGCGGAGTGAGGGGTTAGGATGTTCACGAAGGCGTTAGCATCACTAGAATCCCTGACAGAGAAGAATCCAGACGGGTGCATACGATCCAAATCAGGGGCTCGTCTGGGGAGCTAGGCTGGTCTTTTGTCAGGGGCATCCGCCCCTCGATCGATCGCCAGGATGCTCATCACGATAGCGACGAGGACGAGAATAAGCGCCAGAAAGGCGATTCCTGCTTTATCCATCCCTCATCATGGTGAGGCGAATGTGAGCAAATCGAGGCGTCGGCGAACGCGCCTCACAAGAAGGGGGAACCCTTGTTCCTCATCCAATTGGGTTAGCCGGAGCTGGTTGGGCACGTTTCATCCTCAGGACGTTCCGCACCCGTTCGCAGATACTTCAAATTTCCCGAATATAGCCTAGCCCAATCTGGGTATGTCCGGGATCACCCGCGACAGTAACGCTTTTTGACAAATTGCTCTTACCGACGCGAATGGTTCTCGCCGCCACAGCCGGATTCTGTTTCGGCAGCCTGCCCCCGCTCAGGCGCTCCAGGTCCGCTACGGCCTTCTGCCATTGCACGCCAAAAGCGGTCGTCCGATTAGGTCGCAGCCATCGGTAGGGAAAGAGTAGACAAGCACGCCAAATTCCGAAGCTCTTTCCTTGCTAACGCAGTTCGAAACCAACACGCAGGCGCGGCAGGCGCCATTCCTTACTCCTTCTTCGCCGGGTTTCGCCGCTCGATCAGCTGCTGAAAAATGTCGGCCTGCCTCTCGGCCGCCGAGCGAATGGCCGCGAGGTGATCGAGCATCGAACCGAAAGCGACGAGGATGAGGCCACCGGCGATTGCGGGGAAGGCCCATGGGAGGATTGCAACAAGGGTGTTCATGTCGAGCGAAGGGGTCAGTGTCATTGCCAGCAGAACGAGTGTGCCGATGACGATGACGCCGCCTAGAAACTCCAGAAATTTGCCCATCCTTCCTCCCAGATATACCGTCACCGCGTTTTGAATGCGGGTCTCTCTTTGTGCCTGCGCCTGTCCTTTCAGGGTGTTTGGGCGCGGAGGCTGTGTCTACCTCCAAAAAAACCCCGGGCGCTGCCGGGGCTGTGATCGCGACGACCGTGGCAATCAGAACTTGACGCCGACCCCGACGGTGAACTGGTGCTGGTCGAGATCGACATTGACGCCGCCGACGTCCTTGTCGCTGAAATCATTGTAGCGGTATTCGGCGCGGCCGAAGACATTGTCGGAGAAGCCGTAATCGACGCCGCCACCGATGGTCCAGCCGTTGAAGGTCTCCTTTTCCTTCGGTGCGCCGGCGACGTCGACGAAGCCGCGCGTCACGGCCCAGCCGCCGGTCCCATAGAGCAGCGCTCTATCGGTCAGCGTATAGCCGACGCGTCCGCGGACCGATCCGGAGACGTCCGTACCGACTTCGGTATTCGCGCCGAACACCGTGAAGCTGTTGTCGTTCCAGTTGTAGCTGACATCGCCCTCGATGCCGACGACCCAATCGCCCATCTGGTAATTGTAGCCGGCGAAGGCACCGAGTAGGCCTCCATTGAAGTCCTCGGAGGCGCTATCGCCAGGAACGCTGAGGTCGCTGTTCAGCCAAGCGCCGCCGCCCTGAAGGCCGACATAGCCACCCGTCCAGACGAAGCTCGGCATCGTCTCAACAACGGGTGCGGGCTCCGGTGCTTGCGTCAAGTCCGCCGCATGGGCGGCCGCCCCGACCATCACGCCGAAGATTGCAACAAGCACGTTTCTGATCATCACAGATGCCTCCTGTTGTGCCTCGGAGAGTAGCAACATATCGGTGGCGAGTCTGCGAAAAACAACGCCCGCCGAATCACGCACTTTTACAAAAACGAAAAAAGGGCCAGCGGTTTGGCTCCCGCCGGCCCATTCCGAATAAGCGGAAAGGGGAACATCTCCTAAGCGGGGCTGTAGACGCCGCGCCGCGAAGATCGATTGCCCATTGATAATGCCTGAACGGTTGCCGGCGAATTGACAAGTTGCGCAGAAAATTTGACGTTATGCGCATGAAGACACCTGTGAAAGGACGATCTTCGATTGAGGTGGTGGTGGTCGTTCTGCCGGAATCGTCGATCATGTCTCTCGCCTCCGTCCTGGATCCAATGCGTGCCGCAAATCGGGTGGCGGGCCGCGAGGTCTTCCGCTGGCGGCTGCTGTCGGGCGATGGCCAAGCCGTCATGCTGACCTGTGGCGTTCCGATCGCTGTTAACGGCCGCTTTTCTTTGCCGCTCGGCGGCGACCTCCTTCTCGTCATCGGCGGCTTCAACCTGCAGAGGCATGCGGGCAAACGTTTTCTTGCCACACTGCAGGAATGCGCCCGTCACTTCGACGTCGTCGCGGGAATTGAATCGGGCTGCTGGTTGCTCGGGCGCTCGGGTCTGCTCAATGGGCGCAAGGCCACTGCCCATTGGGAAGAGCTCGAGGACTTCGCCCGAGCCTTTCCGGAGCTGGAGGTCATTGGCGACCGGTTCGTCACCGACGGCAAATATTGGACCTCAGGCGGCGCGTCACCCACCTTCGACATGATGCTGCATTTGATCACCGAGAGACTAGGCCCGGCACTCGCCCTCGATGTCGCCAGCATCTTCGTCTACGACCAGATGCACAGCCCCACGGATATCCAGCCTTTCGTGTCGCTCGGACGCATAGAGGCGCGCGATCCGGAGCTTGCCGCAGCCATAAGGCTCATGGAACGCACGCTGGAGCGGCCGATGACAGTCGCGGCGGTGGCGCGCCGGCTGTCGATCTCGCAGCGGAAACTCGAGACGCTCTTTGCAAAGGGGCTTTCCACCAGTCCCGGCGCCTATTATTTGCGCCTGAGATTGCAGGTCGCCCATCGACTCGTTCGCGATTCCGGTATTCCGATACGCGATATTGCATTGCGCTGCGGCTTCGACAGCCTTTCTGCATTCTCGCGAGCCTACCGGCGCGAATATCAAGCAAGTCCGTTGAAGATGCGAAGCGCCAACCGTGCAGGCGTCGCGACGGAGAAGGGCGGCGAACGGTTATCGTGAGGCGCCTTTTAATCGCTCACTTTTGCGCATGCGGTCCGCCGGAACCGGCGATGGCGCAGGCCTCCTCGAATTCCTTGACGGTTTCGGCGCTATTGTCTTCCGGGAGAACCGCATCGGCCACTTCGGCCACGTCGGCAGAAGCTGCGGCGTCGCCCTCGTAGACATAGGACTGGATGTAATAGGCCAGTTCCCCCTTCCAGACGTTCCGTCCGTCGATCTGGCGGCAGGCGACAGCCGTTTCGAAATCGGCCTGCAGATCTTCGACGGACGCGGAAGTGGACACGGTGTTCGAAGGTGCCACGAGCGAGGCGATCAACAAAGCGGCGAACATGGCGGTGATCCTCCGGAATCGAACCGAAAAGGGAAACGGCCGGGAAGTTTCCTGGTTCCCGTTCGATAGAGAACGAATCTGATTCGGACGGAAGAGGGATTGTCGGCGTACCGAGTTTTTACCGCCGGCCGATGTGTATGGGCCACACTCCTTAGCCTTGCTGCGGCGGACCTCGGTTATCCGGAGCGAGAGAATAGGGGCTCCCTCCAAAGGGGAGCCCGCGAGGAGCCTACTGCACGACCTGTACGACCGTGTAGGTCTTCGGATCGACGATCACGCGCTGGTGATTAACCACGGCGTATGCATAGGCCGGATTCTCCGGAATCGGCGTCAAGACGATCTCGCGCGGCAACGGTCGGCCGACTGCGATTGGCTGCTGAATGGCCACGGTGTCCGTCGGAACCGGCTGCTGCCGCACATATGTTATCACCTGCTGCGGCGGGGGCGCGATGACGGCACCGGCCACCAAGCCAACGGCGCCACCTACGGCCGCTCCAACGGGCCCACCAATAATTGCGCCAGTAACAGCTCCGCCTGCGGCGCCAGTGACTGCAGCTCTGTTGGTGTCCTTCGCAATAGCGGGCGCGGCAAACATGCCGGTCGCGATCGCGGAAATAAGAAGAATCTTGGCATTCATTTGTCCTACTCCCTTTCTGTACAGGGAAACAACGACGCCTTGCCTCTATTTGTTCCTTGGAGTTACTGTTCGATTCGAGTGAATGTTGGGTAATAAAGACCTACGACCTGAAATAATCTGTGAACCGGTTCGGTGGCCGCCATGTCGTCATTGCTGTGCCGCCAGCGCCCTTGGGGCACCTGGTGAACTTCCGCAGCCGTCTCGATATGTTCAACGCTTGGCTCGATCCCTTCGATTGTCTTCCGAGTCTCCCGCAATTGCGGCGGGCGTCATAACCTCTCTCTGGAGAGGCTCAGGACCAGCAGCGATCAGCAAGATGATTTATTTTACAAGCGACACGCATTTTGGCGACCCGCGGGTGCTTCGCATCGATCGCCGGCCTTTCTCCAATATGGCCGAACACGATGCCGCCCTGATCTCCAACTGGAACGAAACGGTGTCGCCGGAAGACGACGTTTGGCATCTGGGCGATTTCGCCTCAAAGAGAATAGGTTCCGCGGAGGATCTGCTCTCGCGGCTAAACGGCAGGAAGCATCTGATCGTCGGTAACAACGACCCGGTCGATACGGTCAACGCGAGCGGCTGGCAAAGCACCCAGCATTACGCGGAGCTGACGGTCGACGGGCAATTGCTCATCCTCTGTCATTATCCGTTCCGCACCTGGAACCAGATGGGCAAGAAGTCGATCAATCTGCACGGCCACTCCCATGGCAGATTGAAGCCGCTGCCGCGGCAGTTCGACGTCGGCGTCGATGCCAGAGGCCTCCGGCCCGTCGCATTGGCTGATCTTCTTCCGAAGATGCGTTTGAGGTCATAGCTTCTGCTATGCCGATCAAGGCACACAGGATGATAGAGAACGCGGGCCGCGATGGGGCGCGCACCCGTTCATCGGCAGTTCAGATTCAATGGCTTAGTTTGGTAGGCGTGAGGAGGATTCCACGATGAATAAGCTCTTCTTCGCCCTTCCAGCCGTAGTGTTGGCTGCGTCTTTCGCCTTACCGCTAAACGCGGCGCCGATCTTTGTGCCTAAGCCGGAGCATGCGCAGGCTGGCTCTGTCGAAGAGGTCAGGCACTGGCGCCATCGCCATTGGCGCGCGGATCGCCACTGGAACAGACGCTACGCTTGGCATTCCTGCCGTCATTACGGTCGCTGCTATCCTCGCCATTACGGGTACTACGGCTACCGTGACTATTACCGCTATCATCGGCGGCCGGGGGTCACCATCTATTTTAACTTCTGAGCCGGTTGGCGTGAACTTCAGCGGGTGGCGCCGCCTGATCCGGCGCTGGCGGTGAAATCCTTGCGTGTGTTGACGTAAGGACAGGCACGCATCACTCTGATATTCTGGCGCATCTACAGCGCCGCGCGTCCTATCAGACGCGCAAAGGTCGCTGTAGCTCTTTGAATTGCTGCATGTCTTTGTCCTTAAATCGAAGTCGATTTAAGGAGACATGCGGTGCGGGAGGTGCGCCATGCCAAATCCCAACGCGATAGTTTCCACCCGCATTGATTTCGATCTGCCGCTTGACCGGCCCGCTGAAGAGCTGCTGCGCGCGGGGCTTTGGGTCGAACTCGAAGGGGGGCGCCGCGCCCGGCTTGACCCGAGCGATCCCCGATCGAGCGGGTTCGTGCAGGTGCTTGACGGGCTCTCCAGGCTCAAGGCTCCGGTCTATCTGGAGATCGATCCTAGCAACGCGGCGATCACACGGCTGCTGATCCCGCACGTGACGCGCCCGATGAGCATGCGTCCGAGCGACCAGGGCTATGAGATCATGCTCGAGAGGTCGCACGCACGCCATGTCCTGAGACGCGACAATCCCGATTTCGCGACACTCGAGCCGTTGCTGCGAACCGCGCTCGACACGGGGCAGTTGCTCATCATCACTGAGGATGATGCGCACAATATCATCGATGTTCGCGGCTACACGCCCGGTCCCGACGACGCGCCGCGGCCGCCATGGCCCAAACCCGATCTGCAGCCTTTCGAATTGCCGTGGTGGAAGCGCCTGCTCGACTGGATCTGGCGCTGGCCGATCTGGCCCTGGTGGTCGTTTCGGTGCGTTTCGAAAGCGACTGCCCAGCAGACTTTCGATGCGATGAGCGCGACAACTTGCCCGCCGCTCACCGTCCCGGTGCCCTGCATCCCTTTTCTCTATCCTGATGACGGCTGCTGGGCCCGCGCGCACGAGATGTGCCGGCTGATGATCAACATGGGCCGCAAGCCGCGCAAGGTGTGGATACAGGGTAACTTGCACGTTGCCACCAAGAACCATCCCAACTGCTTCGTGAATTGGGGCTGGCATGTCGCACCGACGCTGTGCGTGCGCCGGGGCTGGTTTTGGACGCAGCAGATGGTGATCGATCCGTCGCTCTTTTCCACGCCCGTGCCGCAGGCGACGTGGAAGGGTGTTCAGGGCGACCCCAACGCCACGCTGACCCCGAGCGACGCCTCGATCTTCCATTTCTGGAGCAATGAGACCGACCCCACCTATGTCAAAACCAACCAGGTGCTCGCTCTCTACCGTCTCCAGCTCCAGAGCCGCGCGATCCAGCACGGCCCGCCGCCCTACGCGCATTGCCCTTAGCGGAGCCATGACTCAGTAGGTGCGGATATCGTCTTATCGATGCCGCTAAGAGTTGCAGCGGTCAAAGGCCTGGTGCTGACTGTCTCCGCCATTTTTCTCACGCTGCGACGTGTTGATGACCTTGTTGCGGACAAGAACGTCGCGTTGAAGCATGGCTTGTCGCTCTTCGGAGGCGCAACCTTCTTTCTCTGGGCAATGCTCGGCGCCCTGAAGCGGACCGCCGTCAATGGTCTGACTGAATTTGAGCGGCGTTCCCTCCTCTTCGAACTTCTTCACGCGCTGGTCGTAGTTTGGCGAAATCGTGCCCAGCACGCGATCCCAGAACGAGAAGTAGTTGCCGTAGTTGTACCGAAATCCCGAATGATGCTGATCGTGGAAAGTCGTGCACAGCAAGGGGGACGGATAACGCGCCGTCGATGAGGCGAAATACTCGAACCCACAGTGTCCGAACATGCCGTTGAAATGTTCGAACAGCCTTTGTCCAATGAGAATCGCCGGCGGAAACGGCACAACGAAAACGATGGCGGCTGAGAACCCCTGTAGTAGAAAATTGTCGAGAACATCCTCCGAATAGGTGCTCCAGATCGTTGGTGCGACACTCTTATGATGAAGTGCGTGCAGCGGGTAGAGCCACTTCGTGTGCAGCAGCCGGTGCATGAAATAGAACCAGGTATCATAGAGGAACATGCACAGGACAAAGAGCGGTACCGCCGCCCACCAGTTGAAGGCCCAGGGCGCCGGCGCCCAACCCTTTTGCTGGGCGTAGAGGCCGATCGTCAGAGGCAGGCAAGCGCTGAACATCGAAGCCAGGCTCTGGCGGATTTCCGCATTGCGACGTTTGTTGGAACCGCGCCCCTTCTGAATCTTTCGCTCAGGATTGCGGTCGTTGACCCAGGTGAGACCATAACCAAGGGCGAAATAGGTAACGACTGTCGTTGCATAGAATCCGAACAGAAACAGAAGATAGAACAGTTCGTCCGACATCGGCACCTGCAACCCCTGAGCTAAAACGCGCGGCCGAAACATGCCATGCCGTTTTCGCAATTCAAAGTGGAAATGCGCACATCGGCAAGACGACCCGTGAGCGCCGGCGTTCAGGCGTGGCTTGCGGGCGAGCATACGCCCAAGCCTTCGCGCCCTGATCGACCGCCCTTTTGTGATTCTGTTCAACTTCCTTGAGGTAAAAAATGCTGCATCATCTCGAAATCTATGTTTCAAACCTCGATGCTTCGCATGCGTTCTGGGCAAACATCCTCGCCAAGATCGGTTACGAAGAAACAGGCCGTTGGGGCGACGGATTTACGCTCAGCGACGGTGAGGATGCGTACTTAACCTTTGTGCAGGTTTCCGAGGCGTATAAATCACACCTATATCATCGATGCGGCGTCGGTCTTAATCATCTCGCCTTCAAAGTCAAAAGCAGGGATACCGTCGTTACGTTAAGACAATATTGCATTGAGAATAATATTCGCAATCTATACGACGAAAGATATCCGTTTGCGAACGGCGGCAAGGACTATTACGCTTTATTCGTTGAAGATCCGGATCAAATAAAGGTTGAATTCGTCGTAGCCGATTGAAGATAGCGGGTTCGAAACTCCGTTCTGCAAGGCTGGTCATAGGGATGCTATGTTTGCTCGTTGTTTCTCCCTAGCTGCTCCGATTTGTACGCAGGGAAGACTGGGCACCACGAAGAAAATCGGTGGGACACTGACCGTATATTCATCAGCGGAAACTAGAGCCGTCCCAACGTAAGAGATGCTTCGCGCCGCCGTGGCCGTACCAGCGGATGGAAGGTACTTTGGAACCGTCCACGCTTGCCATCGTGCCGAGCATTTCCTTTGCGAGTTCGAGCAGCGCGCCCCGCCGGACATAGACATTGAAGGCACAGACCTGCGCGCCGCAAAAGCTGCTTCGCCCGCCGCCCGCGCAGCTTATGCCTTCGTGGCTGATGATCAGATCGTCCTTCCCATCGCCCGTGAGGTCTTGTTCGATAACCGCGGCGGGATCGATCTGTCCGCCCGCGCCGCTGCAGGCTTCGGCAATCTGCTCGGCAACGAGGTATTCCGTGGCTTTGGACCGCGCAACAGCAGGGGCGCAGAGTAAGGCGAAGATAACAGCCAGAATTGCGGCGCGTTGCATGGTGATCTCCCTCGGTCGCGACGATGACAATTAACCTTGGGGCAATTCCGCGGAGGCGGCAATAAATCACTCGCCCCGCCGAAGGGGTGAAACTTGCCAAGCCAGGAAGCCTGGGGCCGGCGCCCGCACTTACGCGGACACTTCAAATCTAAAAGCCGGCGGTCTCGCGCACCTCGATTGCCCCCATCCGAGCGAGCGAGTCCCGCTCCGCGATCTCCATTGCCTCTGCAAGGTTCTTTGCTTCGATGAGCAGGAAGCCACCCAGATGCTCCCTGGTCTCTGCGAAGGGCCCATCGGTCCAAGTCGCCTTGCCGGCGCGAACGCGCAATGTCTTTGCGGTCTTTGGATCGGCAAGAGCGTTGGAGGCGAGATAGTGGCCTGATCGTTTGAGTTCTTCATTGGAAGCCAGGGACTCTCGGTCGATCTCGGCCCATTCCTCCTTGCTGGCGGCATCAGCAAGGCTTTGATCGATGTAGAAGAGACAGAGGTAGCGCATCAGGTTCTCCATGGTGCTGTCGATGTTAGTCGCAGTTGGAGACCGCGATTCGACAAAAAATCCTGGCAGTTCTGCTTATAGTGCCTCTTGGTCGCTTTGCTTGCTCGCCATTCTCCAAGCCGATATCACGGAGCAGGCGAGAGCCAAACCGCGAGAGTTCGCTCAAGCTTCGGCGGTACCTTCGCTGATGCTTCAGCAGCATCCACACGGCTTGCAAGGTGCGCACGAGAATGAGGTGCGGCGACTGTAGTTCGACTTGTTTGGAATGCTCGATGGCAGCCATACTTGTCTCTCCTTTGACCGGCTCACGGCGCTCCGTCTTAATCGAACGGGATCGGCCGAAATCGACACGCCGGTTTCAGGAGCTTGAAGATACTTTCCCACAATAGCATTGCGTCCGCGACGCAGTGGTGCCCTCAACGGCCGGGATCGTGCGCGAATTGGTGTGGCCTGGCGGATGGGAGCGGCTGAAGTACGGGTTGGGGACCTCGGCGGCACGGAGCTTAATTTTCGACAACGCGGACATGGGGAAAGATGCCATGATCTGGGCAGAGCGAATACCCAGTATGCGACGCAAAGAAACGCGCAAAATTTCGATGCGCGAACGAAACCGTTTCGATTCCGTTTCCGTATCTCACTGAATCTCTTGATATTTTTGGTGAGCGCGCAGGGATTCGAACCCTGGACCTACTGATTAAAAGTCAGTTGCTCTACCGACTGAGCTACGCGCTCCCATGCCGCAGCTTGCGAGCCCGGCGGAAGTGGCCGGACATATGCACGCGCGCTTCGCCTCGGTCAACCCAAAAATTACGACGAAACCCATGATTATAGGTTCGGTCGGGGCGCGGCGCTCTATTCTCTTCCGCGGGCGCTGCCGAGGCCGATTTCGCTGCCTGTGCGATGCGGCAAAATGCTCGCCAAAAGGTGATTGGTTTCAATATATACATGTGGGTAAGAAGGCTGCAAGCCGAGTGCCGGAGTTCCAAGACCTTGTCGATCGCCGATATTTCCATCTGGACCGCCATCGTCGCGGGCGCTCTGTCGTTTTTGTCGCCCTGCGTCCTGCCTCTCGTCCCGCCTTATCTCTGCTATATGGCCGGCGTTTCCGTCGATCAGTTTCGTGGTGGGGACGCCGCGGCGGTTGCCAGCACGCGCAGGGCCGTCCTGCCGTCGGCGCTGTTCTTCACGCTCGGCTTTGCGACCGTGTTCGTTGCTCTAGGGGCGGGGGCTTCGTCGATCGGCCTCTTGATGAGGCAGCACATCGATCTCTTGTCGCGGATCGGCGGCATCATCATCATCGTCATGGGGCTGCATTTCCTCGGCGTCTTCCGCATCAGCCTGCTCGCCCGCGAGGCGCGCTTTCACGGCGGCAAGCCGGCGACACTATCGGGTGCCTATATCATGGGGCTCGCCTTCGCCTTCGGCTGGACCCCCTGTATCGGCCCCGTGCTCGGCACCATCCTCGGTGTCGCCGCCGCGCGCGATACGGTCGCCGACGGCGCTTTGCTGCTCGCGATCTATTCGCTCGGCCTGGCCGTTCCGTTCTGGATCGCGGCCGGTTTTTCCGGCGCCTTCATGCGCTTCCTTTCGCGCTTCCGCGATCACCTCGGCCTCATCGAGAAGCTGATGGGCGGCTTGCTCGTCACCGCGGGTCTTGCCTTCCTTTTCGGCTTCATCAGCTCGGTTGCAATCTGGTTCCAGCAGACCTTCCCCGTCCTGTCGCAAATCGGCTAAGCACGCTTACTGCATGTAGGTCGCCGGGACAGGGGGAGCGTGATGGCGGAAATCGCAGGGTTGGTGCTGCCGTTCTTCGGTCTGATCTTTCTCGGCTATATGACCGCGCGTATCGTCGACCATCCTGGCGAAGCAATGGGCTGGATGAACACATTCATCGTCTACCTCGCGCTGCCGGCACTCTTCTTCAAGCTGGTCTCGCGCACGCCGGTCGACGAACTCACACGCGCGGATTTCATCCTCACCAGCGTCGGCACCACCTATCTCGTCTTTGCGCTGATCTTCGCGGTCGGCCTCTTCCTGCGCCGCAGCACGATTGCCGAGGCGACGATCCAGGGCTTCGCCGGCGCCTACGGCAATATCGGCTATATGGGACCGGGTCTCGCGCTGCTTGCATTCGGCGAGAAAGCCGCTGTTCCCGTAGCGCTGATCTTCTGCTTCGAAAATGCGGCGCATTTTACGGTTGCGCCCGCTATGATGGCGATCGGCGGTGGCGGCAAGCGGAAGCTTTCGGCCCTTTTGCTCGGCATTGCCCGCCGTATCGCGCTTCACCCCTTCATCCTGTCGACATTTGCGGGTGTCGCCGCGGCCTTCCTGGCGCTTGAGCCGCCGGCACCGGTGCAGCGCCTGATCGACTACCTGGCGCAGGCGGCTGCTCCCTGCGCGCTCTTTGCCATGGGTGTCACACTGGCGCTGAGGCCGCTCAAGCGAATACCAGCCGAGATCGGCTATATCGTTCCGGCGAAGCTCATCCTGCATCCGGTGCTGATGTATCTGGCGCTGAGCCTCGGCGGCACTTACGATCTGATCTGGATGCAGACGGCCGTGCTGCTTGCCGCACTGCCGACGGCAACGAATGTCTTCGTCATCGGCCACCAATACGGGGTCTGGCAGGAACGCGCATCCGCAACGATTCTGATCACGACGCTGCTTTCCGTGGCAACGGTCACGGGTCTTCTCTACCTCGTGCGGTCAGGCGCGCTTCCGGCTGATCTGTTCCCGTAGGCTCTCCTTGATCGACTGCAGAGCACTGCCCGGATGAATGCCTTCGCGCATCAGCAGGCCGCGCAGGGGACCTGCGGAAGAAACGAGTTGCAGCCCGACGGCCCGCAAGGCCTGGACGGGCAGGAAACTGGAGAGCAGCGACCGATTGAGCAGGTCCACACTCGCCGTGCGGCTGACAATATCGATGCGCCGTCGGCCGTCGAATCGGTCGCCTGTGTCCGCCGGCAGGCGCCTGCCGGCGGGCGGACCGACGAGTTCGACGACGGTCATGACGTCGCGAAGACTGAGGTTGAGCCCCTGGGCACCGATCGGCGGGAAGGCGTGCGCGGCCTCGCCGACCAGCATCACGCGGCCCTTGCCGAAGCGGCGGGCCGTATGGCCCGAGAGCGGAAAGGATTGCGGAATGCCTTCGGCGACCACCTTGCCGAGAATCGATTGCATTCGGTCCTCGATGGTGCGCGACAAGACCTCGGGCGCGAGCCTGAGCGTCTCTTCCGCATCGCGCGGCTTCTGCACCCAGACGAGACTGGAACGGTTGCCGGGAAGGGGAACCTGCGTGAATGGTCCGCTCTCCGTATGAAATTCCGTCGACACCTCCTGGTGCGGCAGCTCATGGGCGAAGTTCAAGACGACCGCCGTCTGCGGATAGGACCAGGTGAAGGTCTCTATCTCCGCCGCTTCCCTGACGGCCGAGCGCCGACCGTCGGCGCCGACGACCAGATCTGCGCTGATTACTCGCCCATCACCAAGGCCGACACGCGCTTCGAGCTCGCCGAAATCGAAGGTCGTCGCCGCCACCGGAATCCGGTCGAGCGTCGGCAGGCTCGCCTCGTGTTTTTCCAGAATTTCAAGGAAGGGTGCGTTCGGAATGTTATAGCCGAAGGCTTCGAGACCGACTTCCGGGGCGCGAAAGTTAACGGGCGGTGCCCGCAAGAGGCGCTTGGTTCCGTCAATGATGTGAATGGCGACGAGCGGCGCCGTCAGTGGCGCGACCTCGTCCCACAGGCCGAGTTTCTTGAGATAGTCGATCGACTGGTCCATAAGCGCGGTGGTGCGGCCGTCGGCGATGGCCGGTCTCGGCCCCACGAGAGCGACGCGATGGCCCTCCCGGGCCAATGCGATCGCCGCCAGCGAGCCCGCAAGTCCCGCACCGATGATGACGATGTCGTAATGATCCATGGCCGACAGGACCTCCCGGCGGTGGCCCGCCTTTTCTCTTGATCTCTTGTTGTTGTTCTACCCGCTTAGCCTATTGAAATAAATGGGCTCAACAGCGCGGAGGCGGTTGCCGCATGTCCACAGAACAATACCGCCCAATGGGCCAAACGGTCGGATTTTGCTGGCGATGCTCTGCAAACGGTGCATATTACCGCCAAAGTGGCGCCGATTGCCGACAGCAGCGGTGACCGGTGGCACAGGGACCGGACAAAGGGACGGGCGGCGCTCGCACATGAAGTTCTTCAACTATAGACGCGTTCCTTACGCCGAAATCCGCGCCTTTTCCGTGCATATCCTCACTGCATCCGGCTCGTTCCTGGCGTTCCTCGGCGTCGTCGCGGCGGCCGAGCACCGTTTCATCGATATGTTCTGGTGGCTCGGCTTGGCGCTGCTCGTCGATGGCATCGATGGTCCGATTGCGCGCAAGGTGCAGGTCAAAGAGGTGTTGCCAAACTGGTCGGGCGACACGCTCGACAACGTCATCGACTACGTCACCTATGTGCTCCTGCCGGCCTTCGCGCTCTACCAAAGCGGCATGATCGGCGAACCCTGGTCATTCGTCGCAGCCGGAGCGATCGTCGTGTCGAGCGCCATCTACTACGCCGATATGGGCATGAAGACGGACGAGTATTTCTTCTCCGGATTTCCGGTCGTCTGGAACATGATCGTCTTCACCCTTTTTGTCATCCAGGCGAGCGAAGTGACGGCGTCGATTGTCGTTTTCCTGTCGGTGGTGCTGACGTTCCTGCCGATCAATTTCCTGCATCCGGTGCGCGTGAAAAGGCTGAGGCCGCTCAATCTCGGCGTCTTCCTCGCCTGGTCCGTACTTGGCATGTACGCCTTGCTCTTGCATTTCGAGACGCCGCCCTGGGTGGTCGTTGGCGTCGTTGCGACCGGTCTCTATCTCTACGTCATCGGTTTCATCCTGCAGCTTTTTCCCAATCTTGGACGCGTCTAGAGCGGGATGACAAAGGCCGCGCGGCTTTCCGGCCGCGTCCCGTTCCAATGGTTAGAGGAGTTTGGTCATGGCACAGGCGATCGTCGTTCGCGAACTCGGCGGCCCGGAAGTTCTGAAGATGGAAGGTGTGACCTTGGCGCCGCCCGGACCGGGTGAGGTCCAGATCCGGCAGGTGGCGATCGGCCTCAATTTCATCGACGTCTACTTCCGCACCGGCCTCTACAAATCGGCAACCGGTCTGCCCTTTGTTCCGGGCAAGGAAGGGGCGGGCGTCGTGACGGCGGTCGGCGATGGCGTCAGCCTCTTTTCGGTCGGCGACCGGGTGGCCTATGCCTCCGCCGACGGCGCCTATGCCAGCGAGCGAAATGTGGACGCGTCCCAGCTTGTGAAAGTGCCGGATGGGATCAGTCTGGAGACGGCCGCCGCGATGATGCTCAAAGGCATGACCGCACAATATCTCTTGAACCAGACGTTCAAAGTCGGTCCGGAGACGATCTTGCTCTTCCACGCGGCTGCCGGCGGCGTCGGCCTCATCGCCGGGCAATGGGCAAAGGCGCTTGGCGCCACGGTGATCGGCACGGCCGGATCGCAGGAGAAGATCGATCTGGCGCTCGCCCATGGCTACGACCATGTCATAAACTACCGCACCGACAATTTCGTCACGCGCGTCAAGGAACTGACGGGAGGGCGCGGCGTAGACGTTGTTTACGACTCGGTCGGCCGCGACACCTATCCGGGCTCGCTCGACTGCCTCAAACCGCGCGGTCTCTGGGTCAGTTTCGGCAACTCGTCGGGAGCGGTCGAGGCATTCAGTATCGGTATCCTGGCTCAGAAGGGGGCGCTTTATGCGACCCGCCCGACGCTCTTCACCTATATCGCGACCCGACCGGCATTGGAGGCGTGCGCAAATTCCCTGTTTGATGTTGTGCAAAGCAACAAAGTGCGTATCAATATCAATCAGACTTATCCGCTCGCCGAAGCCGGCCGGGCGCATACAGATCTCGAAACAAGAAAAACGAGTGGAACGACATTGCTGATTCCCTGACTGAAGCATTGAAGGCCGGCGGAATCAAAGAGGGGAAAGAGGGCAGCGTGCCTGTTAAGGGACAAACTGCGAGCGGTCCGCTGCTGGCCGTGAGCAACCTGACGAAATTGTTCGGCTCGTTCGCAGCCTGCAATGCGATCAATCTGCAGATAGAGCCCGGAGAGATCCACGCGCTGCTTGGCGAAAACGGAGCTGGAAAGTCCACTCTGGTGAAGATGCTGTTTGGCGTGCTTGCGCCGACGGCCGGCGAGATCGCCTGGAACGGCGAGATCGTCCGCATCACCAGTCCGAGTGACGCGCGCAAGCTCGGCATCGGCATGGTTTTCCAGCATTTTTCTCTATTCGAGGCGCTGACCGTTGCCGAGAATATCGCGCTCTCCATGGACCGGAACGTCTCGCTCGCCCGTGTTGCGGAAGGGGCTTCGCATCTGTCGCGCGTCTATGGCTTGCCGCTGGATCCGAAAGCGCATGTCGCCGACCTTTCGGTCGGCGAACGGCAGCGGATCGAGATCGTACGAGCGCTTCTGCAGAACCCACAGCTCATCATCCTTGATGAACCAACTTCGGTGCTGACGCCGCAGGAGGCGGATCGTCTATTCGAAACGCTGTTCAAGTTGAAGTCGGAGGGAAGGTCCGTCCTTTACATTAGCCATCGTCTGGAGGAGGTGCAGCGCCTTTGCGACCGGGCAACGGTGCTCAGGCACGGCAGGGTCACGGGGGCCTGCGATCCGCGCGCGGAGACGCCCGCTTCACTTGCGCGCATGATGGTCGGCAGCGAGGTGGCCGTCGTCACGCCGGAAGGAACGAACACCAGGGGCGATGTACAACTGGAGGCGCGCCACCTCTCCGTGCCGGCGCGGACGCCCTTCGCGGTCTCCTTGAAGAATATCTGCCTCAAGGTCAGGGCAGGCGAGGTCCTGGCGATCGCGGGTGTCGCCGGCAACGGTCAGAGCGAACTCTTCGACGCGCTTTCCGGAGAATATCCGGTGGCTGACGACAAAGCCATACAGATCCGCCGGAGGCCGGTCGGGAGCCGGAACATTAACGCTCGCCGGCTGATGGGAGCGGGCTTCGTGCCCGAGGAGCGGCATGGCCATGCCGCCGTATCGACGCTCTCACTGTCGGACAACCTGGTGCTCGCGCGCAATCAGTCGGACCGGCGCGCCTTTCTCGGCGGCGGTTTTCTGAAAATCATCCGGCAAGGCGCGGTCAAGGCCGCGACGAAGCGGGTTGCCGAAGCGATGGACGTCCGCAAGAGCGGTGAGGATCCGCCGGCCGGTTCGCTTTCCGGCGGCAACCTGCAGAAGTTCATTGTCGGTCGGGAGCTCGATCGTCAACCGGCCGTGCTTGTCGTCAACCAGCCGACCTGGGGCGTCGATGCCGGGGCGGCAAGCCGCATCCGCCAGGCGTTGGTCGATCTTGCCAAGGCGGGCTCGGCGGTGCTGGTGATCAGCCAGGACCTCGATGAGATATTCGAAGTGGCGACGGAGATCGCGGTGATCAGCGAGGGGCGTCTTTCCAACCCCTATCCGGCGCGCGAACTCTCACGCGAGAAGATCGGCCTCTTGATGGGCGGGATGTACGGCAAGACGGAAGGCGCGGGAGCTGCCCATGCGCATTGAACTCGAAAAGCGCCCCAAAGTCTCGACGCTGTTCTCCGTGCTTTCTCCGTTCATCGCCTTTGCACTGACCATCGTCTTCGGCGGCATCATGTTCGCGTTGCTCGGCAAGAACCCTGTCACGGCGCTCTACAGCTTCTTCGTCGAACCCTTGAGCGAAGTGTGGTCGCTCCATGAATTGGCGATCAAGGCCGCGCCGCTGATTTTGATCGGCGTCGGTCTATCCGTTTGCTTCCGGTCCAATAACTGGAACATCGGTGCGGAAGGGCAATTCATCATGGGAGCGATCGCCGGCTCGATCCTGCCGGTCGTCTTCTATGATTGGCAGTCGCCGGTGGTGCTGCCGCTGATGATGCTTTTCGGCATGATCGGCGGCGCGCTCTTCGCCGCGGTGCCGGCCTTCCTGAAGGCACATATGAACACCAACGAGATCCTGACGAGCCTGATGCTGGTCTATGTGGCCCAGCTTTTTCTCGACTGGCTCGTGCGCGGTCCGTGGCGCAATCCACAGGGCATGAACTTTCCAGAAACCCGCACCTTCGGCGCCGACGCAATACTCCCGGAGATGATCGCCTCCGGACGCACCCATTGGGGCTTCGCCTTCGCGATCGTCGCGGCGGTCCTCGTCTGGTTCATGATGCGCTACACCTTGAGGGGCTTTGAGATCACCGTGCTTGGCCAATCCGCACGGGCAGGGCGCTTTGCCGGCTTTTCGTCGCGCAAGATGATCTGGTTCTCGATGCTGTTCTCGGGCGCGCTCGCCGGGCTTGCCGGTATCGCGGAAGTGAGCGGCGCCATCCAGCAATTGCGGCCGGTGATCTCGCCCGGCTACGGCTTCACCGCGATTATCGTCGCTTTCCTTGGCCGCCTCAATCCGCTTGGCATCGTTGCTGCCGGACTCGTGCTGGCGCTCACCTATCTTGGCGGCGAGGCCGCACAGCTTTCGATCGGCGTGTCGGAGAAGGTCACGCGCGTTTTCCAGGGGCTGCTGCTCTTCTTCGTGCTGTCGTGCGACACGCTCATTCACTACCGCATACGGCTGGTGTGGGAGCGGTTCGCGGCGACCAAAACGGAAGAGGCGCACTGATGGGCATCGTCGAAGCAATTCTTCTGAGCGTCATCACGGCGGCAACGCCGCTCGTCCTCGCCGCCGCCGGCGAGCTCGTCGCCGAGCGGTCGGGCGTGCTCAATCTCGGCGTCGAAGGCATGATGATCATGGGCGCGGTCTCAGCCTTCGCGGCCACGCAAATCACCGGTTCGCCCTATATCGGCGTGCTCGCCGGCATTGGCGCAGGGGTGCTGTTCGCGCTGCTGTTCGGTTTCCTTACGCTCACGCTGGTCGCCAATCAGGTGGCGACCGGCTTGGCGCTGACGCTGCTCGGCCTCGGCGTGTCGGGGATGCTTGGCGAGGGCTTTCTCGGCATGCAGGGCATCAAGCTGCAGCCGATTACGATCCCGCTCCTGTCGCAAGTCCCGTTCCTCGGGCCGCTCCTGTTCCGGCAGGACGCGATCTTCTATCTGTCGATCGCGGTCGTCGCGGGCATCCACTGGTTCCTGTTCAGGAGCCGTGCGGGACTGAAGCTGCGCGCCGTCGGCGACAGTCACGCATCGGCGCACGCGCTCGGCGTCGACGTCGTTCGCACCCGCTACCTTGCCGTTCTGTTCGGTGGTGCCTGTGCCGGCCTCGCCGGAGCGCAGCTCTCGCTCGTCTATACGCCGCAGTGGGTCGAGAACATGTCGGCCGGACGCGGCTGGATCGCGCTCGCGCTCGTGGTTTTCGCCTCCTGGCGCCCCTGGCGCGTGGTCGCCGGCGGATACCTCTTCGGTGCGGTCTCGATCAGCCAGCTTCACGCGCAAGCCTTCGGGATCGGCATTCCCTCGCAATTCCTTTCTTCGCTTCCCTATCTCGCGACAATCATCGTACTCATTCTCATATCGCATAACCGGCGCATGACGTTGATCAATACGCCGGCATCGCTCGGCAAGCCGTTTGTGCCGGATCGGTGAAAAACAACAACCAGACGGACATTTCTCAAACCGACAGAGGTCAAAAATGAAAAAACTACTCGTCGCCCTCGCAACCACAGCGGCCGTGCTCGGCGTCGTGTCGGCCGCAAGCGCTCAGGAAAAAGCCAAGGTCTGCTTCGTCTATGTCGGCTCGAAGACCGACGGCGGCTGGACCCAAGCCCACGACATCGGCCGCCAGCAAGTCGAAAAGGAACTCGGAGACAAGGTCGAGACGCAGTTTCTCGAAAACGTGCCGGAAGGCCCGGACGCGGAACGTGCGATCGAACGCCTGGCCCGTTCCGGCTGCGGTCTGATTTTCACGACGTCCTTCGGCTTCATGGACGCGACGATCAAGATCGCGCAGAAATTCCCTGACGTAAAATTCGAGCACGCGACCGGCTACAAGACGGCTCCGAACGTCGCGACCTATAACAGCCGCTTCTACGAAGGCCGCTACATCCAGGGGCAGATCGCGGCCAAGATGTCTCAGAAGGGCCTAGCCGGCTACATCGCGTCCTTCCCGATTCCGGAAGTCGTCATGGGCATCAACTCCTTCGTGATCGGCGCCCGATCGGTCAATCCGGATTTCAAGATCAAGGTCGTGTGGGCCAACACCTGGTTCGATCCCGGCAAGGAAGCCGATGCCGCCAAGGCGCTGATCGACCAGGGCGTCGACATCCTGACCCAGCACACCGACACGACCGCGCCGATGCAGGTTGCCGCCGAACGCGGCATCAAGGCCTTCGGCCAGGCCTCCGACATGATCGCCGCTGGCCCGCAGACGCAGTTGACCGCGATCGTCGACACCTGGGGCGCCTATTATGTGAAGCGCACCCAGGCGTTCCTCGACGGGAAATGGGAATCGACGTCGAGCTGGGACGGCCTGAAGGACGGCATTCTGACCATGGCTCCCTACACCAACATGCCAGACGACGTAAAAGCGATGGCCGAGGCAACTGAGGCCAAGATCAAGTCCGGCGAACTGAAGCCGTTCACCGGGCCGCTGAACAAGCAGGACGGCAGCCCGTGGCTCAAGGAAGGCGAGACGGCCGATGACGGCACGCTGCTCGGCATGAACTTCTACGTTGAGGGTGTCGACGACAAGCTGCCGCAATAACCGGTGCGCGTATGATAACGGCCGCGTCGAAGAGACGCGCGATAGCAGACCCCGTGCCTTGGCGCGGGGTTTTTGTTTCTTTGCGAAGCATCTGCTCGGACGTGCAGATGTCGCCGTACGCTCCGGCGCTCTCCTTGCATTGTTTCTGAGTCGACGCCGCTTTAACGCAAATGCTCGCTCAACGAGTGATTGAACGCGTGCTTGCCGTCGCTGATCCGCTGCGACGCTTCGTGAGACTTTCAGGAATCGCTTATTCGATCTAGTGTTGATTGACTCTGACGCGGGTGCAATGAGGACGATGTTTGGCGTTGCAGCCACTGCGCCATATCCGCCGCGACCGACGGGGGCACATTCTTGGGGGAGACGGGGTGAAAAGCCTGTTTGAGACGGTAATATCCGGCACGCCGAAGCGGACAAGCCACGCGCAGGTGGTGGATCAACTCGGAAAGGCGATTGTCTCGGGAGAGTTCCCGGTCGGCAGCATCCTGCCCGGCGACCCTGAACTGGCGCTGCGTTTTCGCGTATCGCGCACCGTCCTGCGCGAAGCGATGAAAACGCTTGCCGCCAAAGGCATGATCGTGCCGCGCGCGCGCATCGGTACCCGCGTCACACCCAGGAAGGAATGGAACCTCTTCGATAGCGACATTCTGACCTGGCACTTCGCCTGCGGAGTCGATGAGGATTTCCTCCATCATCTGAGTGAAGTGCGGCTTGCTTTCGAGACGCACGCCGCGGCGCTGGCGGCGAGGAATGCGTCAGAGGCGGAAATAGCCACCATGATGCGGCTCGCTGTCGCCATGGGCGATGCGAAGCACACGGCCGAGAGCCTTGCCGTGGCCGACCTGAAATTCCATCTCGCCGTTCTGGATGCATCCGGAAATCCCTTCTTGCGCACGGTCGGTAGTCTGATCGAAGCAGCCCTCGTCGGCGTTTTCAGATTAAGCTCGCCGACGGACGACAAGGGCGGCATAGACGAGGTCGCTCGAAACCATATTCGCATCGTTGAGGAAATCGGCAGGAGGAGCGAGACCGGCGCGCGGCAGGCGATGGAACACGTTATCAAATACGGGCGCGAACGCATCCACCGGGCCTTGTCTGGCAACGAGGGCGGAAAGATGTGACCTGCGGCGCCCCTCCAGCCGTCGATCCGGGGAGGGCGTGAATTGCAGGGGTGATCTTGCCCGGCCTTTCTGCGTAGCCTATCTGGGGAAGGTCTCTCCTGAAAAAGGGTGACTTCCCGCCAACGGTGAACCGGAGATCATGTCCGAGCTTCTTGTCATATTTCTTCTGCTTCTGATCAACGCTTTCTTCGCGCTATCGGAAATGGCAATTGTCTCGGCAAGCAAGCCGTTGCTGCGGCAGATGGTGAAGCAGGGAAACCAGCGCGCAGATGTCGCGCTGAAGCTCGCTGAAGATCCCGGCAAGTTCCTCTCGACGGTCCAGGTCGGCATTACCCTCGTCGGTATTCTGGCGGGCGCCTACGGTGGCGCAACGATCGCCGCCAAGATAGCGCCAATGCTGAACGAGGTGGCCTGGATCAACCCCTACGGCAACACGGTTGCAGTGGCGCTCGTCGTTACCCTCATCACCTTCCTGTCGGTCGTCGTCGGCGAACTCATCCCGAAACAGCTCGCGCTTCGGAATTCGGAGGCGCTGGCGATGTTCGTCGCTGGGCCGATGACGTTGCTTTCGCGTATCGCGGCGCCGGTCGTCTATCTTTTTGAGATGGCTGCCGCCGTTGCTATGCGGCTCTTCGGCATGAGGCCCGATGACGCGGATCATGTTACGGAGGAAGAAGTCAAGGCAATCATGGCCGAAGGGGTCGAGAGCGGTGCGATCGAGAAGAGCGAGCACGAAATGCTGCGTCGCATCATCCGCCTCGGCGATCGCAACGTCAAATCGATCATGACCCACCGGACCGAGGTGAGCTTCATCGATGTCAACGACAGCCAGGACGCAATCGGACGCAAGATTCGGCAGTTCGGCCATTCCCGATATCCTGTCATCGACGGCCCGACCGGTGAAGTGCTGGGTGCCGTTCTGGTGAAGGAGATACTGAACGCGCCCGCGGGCGGGGCATTCAACGTGCGCAACTATGTCCGGGAAATCCTGACCCTGCCGGAGACGGCCTCATGCCTCAAAGCCCTCGAGGCTTTTAAGTCGTCAAGCATCGATATGGCGATGATCGTCGACGAATACGGCAGCACAGAAGGAATCGTCACTACGGCTGATATTCTGGAAGCGATCGTCGGCGTCATTCCTTCGAACTACGACGATGTCGAGCACGCTCTCATTCGTGCGCGCGACGACGGCAGCTATCTGGTCGACGGACGAACGCCGATCGATGAAATCCACCTCCAGATCGGCATCGAAGGCATCGATTCTGATGGCGATTTCGAAACGATAGCTGGATTTCTCGTACAGCAGTTGCGTAAGACGCCGGAGGAGGGCGATGCCGCCGAGGCTCACGGCTACCGCTTCGAGGTGATCGATATGGACGGGCGGCGGATCGACAAGATCCTTGTCAGCCGAAGTAGCGAGAACTTGTCCTGAAGCAGGCGCGAGCTCACCAAAAAGCAAAAGGCCGGGCGCTACCCGACCTTTCCTCCTCAAACCGCATAGAGCCTGCTAGTCCATCCGTAGTCAGGCGCCGCAGTCGAGTTATTTTCCTTATTATATGGCGCGCATGACCGCGGTATGACAGACGGGTCGCGATGGGGACTGCCGTGCGTCGCGCCGTTAAGCGGGATCTCTGAGTTTGAGGACAGTGCAGGTCTCGCCGCTCAAAGCCTCAGGTGCATGCGGCGGTCGCACGATCAGCCCCTCCGATTGCGCGAAGATGCTGACCATCGACGAATCCTGACGCGAGAATGGATGAGCCAGCAGCGATCCGTCCGGCTCGACGGTAAGGCGGGCGCGTACATAGTCCTGGCGGCGGTCGTTGGCTGGTAAGGGCGCGGCGAGCCGCGCCGTCGTCAGCCGCGAGCGTGGCGGCAGGTGGGCGAGCTTGCGGGTCAACGGCTCTAGGAAGAGCAGAGCGCAGACGAGGCTCGAAACGGGATTGCCGGGCAGGCCGAGCACCGACATGCCTGTAAGCTCTCCCACCATCAGCGGCTTTCCCGGCCGCATGGCGATGCGCCAGAAGTCGAGCGTCATGCCGCAGCTAATGAGCGTCGACTGGACGAGATCATGGTCGCCGACCGAGGCGCCGCCGAGGGTGACGAGCGCATCGGCCTTGACCGACTGGGCTTTGGCAACGGCGGCGGCGATAGCGGCACGGTCATCCGGAACGATGCCGAGATCCAGGATGTCGGCGCCATTCTCGCGCGCGATCGCAGCCACACCGAAGCTGTTCGATGCGATGATCTGGTCAGGCCCGGGGGAACTGCCCGCGGGCAGCAATTCGTCGCCGGTGGCGATGATCGCTATTTTGGGTCGTGCAAAGACCGGCAGGCTTTCGTGGTTCATCCCCGCCGCAAGCGTCAGGCGGCCGGCATCGAGCACTTGGCCGGCGGCGAGCGCGACGTCACCTTCCGCGAAATCCTGCCCTTTCAAGCGGATGTGACGGCCTTTCGCCGGCGCAAACAGCGTACGGATGCGGTCGTCCGGCAACTTTTCGGTGTCTTCCTGGATGATGACCGTGTCCGCCCCGACCGGCAACGGCGCTCCGGTAAAGATGCGCACGGTCTCGCCGCGCCCCACCTTACCCCGAAACCCGCGTCCTGCAGCGGATTGCCCGACGACTGTCAGTTCGGCGCCGATCTCGGCGATATCCTCGTAGCGGACGGCATAGCCATCCATGGCGGAATTATCGAAGGCTGGATGCGTGACCCGTGCCGCCACATCCTCCGCAAGCACGCGGCCGAGGCAGTCATGCAACGGGAGACGTTCCGTCCGCTGCGGGGGGCGGGCTTTGGTAATGACCCGGAGGAGGGCCTCTTCGACCGAGAGCAGCGACATCAGCGCTTATCTTCCTGGCGCTGATAGTCACCCGAGCGCCCGCCCGATTTGCTCACCAGCCGAATGCCGCCGATCTCCATCTCGCGGTCGGCCGCCTTGGCCATGTCGTAGATCGTCAGGCAGGCTACGCTGACGGCGGTCAGTGCCTCCATCTCGACGCCCGTCCGACCGGTCAGCTTCGCCATGGCCTCGACGCGCAGGCCGGGAAGTGCCTCGTCCGGCACGATCTCCACCGACACCTTGCTCAGCATCAACGGATGGCAGAGCGGAATGAGATTCGACGTCTGTTTCGCGGCCATGATGCCTGCCAGCCGGGCCGTGCCGATGACGTCGCCCTTCTTGGCATTGCCCTCGAGAATGAGCGCCAGCGTTTCGGGCAGCATTCTGACGAAGCCCTCCGCGGCGGCGATCCGCACCGTCTCCGCCTTGTCGCCGACATCGACCATGTTGGCTTCGCCGGCACTGTCGAGATGGGTGAGGGTGGGGGCGCTCATCACTCTGCCGCCAGCACGCTTCCTGCGCCGGTCAAAAGGGCGCGCGTCGCTGCCTCCACGTCGTCCTTCCTCATCAAGCTTTCGCCGACGAGAAACGTGGTGATGCCGCTCTTTTCGAGCCGCCGGCAGTCCTCGTGAGTGAAGATGCCGCTTTCGCCGACGAGCAGCCGGTCGGGCGGAATCATCGCCGCGAGCTGTTCGGAGACCGCAAGATCGACCTCGAATGTCCTGAGATTGCGATTGTTGATCCCGATGAGCGGAGATGTCAGTCGCAGCGCCCGCTCCATTTCGCTGGTATCATGCACTTCGATTAGGACGTCCATGCCGAGCGAGAAGGCAGTGTCTTCCAGCCGGCGTGCATCGTGGTCGCTAAGCGACGCCATGATCAGCAGGATGCAGTCGGCACCCCACGCGCGTGCCTCGAACACTTGATAGGTGTCGAACATGAAATCCTTGCGCAGCGCCGGTAGCGGACAGGCGGCGCGGGCCGCCGTCAGGAATTCCGGCGCCCCCTGGAAGCTCGGCGTGTCGGTGAGCACGGAAAGGCAGGCAGCACCACCTTCAGCATAAGCTCTCGCGAGCGCCGGCGGATCGAAGTCCGGTCGGATCAATCCCTTAGACGGGCTTGCCTTCTTGATCTCGGCGATGAGCCCGAAATCGCCTTTTTCGCGCCGCGCGGCAAGTGCGACACGGAAGCCGCGCGGCGGAGCCTGGTCGGCAATCCGCGCCTTCAGCTCGTCGAGCGGCGCGCGCGATTTCGCGGCGGCGATCTCGTCGCGCTTATAGGCTTCGATCCTGCTCAGGATATCCGTCATATCCTCTCCTCAAGGCGCGTTGGAAACGGTGATCAGCCGCTGCAAAGCGGTCTTGGCGGCGCCGCTTGAAAGCGATTGCCGGGCGAGCGCCATGCCTTCGGCGAGATCCTTGGCGCGCCCCGCTATCATCAACGAAGCGGCAGCATTCGCAAGGGAAATGTCCCGATAAGCGTTCTCGGCACCATCGAGCACCGCCTGCAATGCGGCGGCATTATGTGCCCCGTCGCCGCCTTTCAAGGCATCAAGCGTGACCCGGTCGAGGCCAAAATCGGCCGGGGTCAATTCGAAGCTTGTGATCTTTCCGTCCTTGAGTGCTGCAATCTTGGTCACGCCGGTGGTCGTGATTTCATCGAGTCCTTCGCCATGGACGACCCAGACGTTTTCGGAGCCGAGATCGCGCAGGACTTCCGCAAGCGGATCGACCCATTGCGGCGCGAATACGCCGACGAGCTGCCGCTTCACTCCGGCTGGATTGGCGAGCGGTCCGAGCAGATTGAAGATCGTCCTCGTTCCAAGCTCGACGCGCGTCGGGCCGACATGGCGCATGGCCGCGTGATGCTGCTGGGCGAACATGAAGCCGACGCCCGCCTCGCGAATGCAGCGCGAGATCGCCTCCGGTCCAATCTCGAGATTGACCCCGAGGCATGACAATGCGTCGGCCGTTCCGGATTTTGAGCTCAGAGCCCGGTTGCCGTGTTTCGCGACCGGCACGCCGGCGCCCGCGACGATCAGCGAGGCCAGCGTCGAGATATTGTAGGTGCCGGCGCCATCACCGCCGGTTCCGACGATGTCGATCGCATCCTCAGGGGCCTCGACCGGAAGCATTCGCGCGCGCATCGCGCCGACCGCTCCAACGATTTCGTCTACCGTCTCGCCGCGCACCCGAAGCGCCATGAGGAAGCCGCCGATCTGCGATGGTGTCGCTGCCCCCGACATGATGATCTCGAAGGCGGCTCGCGCGTCTTCCCGGCTCAGGGCCTCACGAGTGGCGACTTTAGCGACGAACGGCTTCAAATCACTCATGGTTTGCTTCCTTGCACGTCATCGCGTTGCCAATGCCTGCTCTGCAAGCGTCTGGTTGACCGATACACCGTAGGCCGCCTGCAGCGTGGAGACCATCTGATCGAGGATGTCGTCGCCGCTCGCGCGCGCAACGGCTTCGATCTGCCGGCTGTCGTCGTCGAGGGCATTTGCCGGTGCGCTGTCGTCGAGGGCCGTCACCTGCATGAGGATCTGGCCTTCGCCGCCGATGCCCGGCGCATTGGCGACATGGCCATTCGGACCGCCGAAGGCAGCCGCGACAGCGGCTGGGCTGAGCGCCGCGTCTTCCGTCGAGCGGGACAAACCGACCTTCGTCTCGACCGCGAGCCCGAGTTCGGTGGCGATATCGGCAAGCTTGGCACCCTTCTCGATACGCTCCTTGAGCTCCTTCGCCTTCGCGGCCAGCGCCGCACGTTGCTGCTCGGCGGTCCAATCGGCCGCCACTTCGTCGCGAACCTCGTCAAGCGTGCGGTCGCGGGCGGGGATCACTTCCTCGAGATCGAACCAGGCGGAACCGTCGCGCCCGATGTTGACGGAGAGCGTATCGACGCCGACCTCGGCCTTGAAAACCTCCTGCAACAGCGTGCGAGGCTCCGGAAGCCCCTTCACCTCGTCGCCGTTTTGATCCTTGCCGGTGGCATCGATCGCATCGACGGTCACAAGCTTCAGCTTCAGTTGGTCGGCGATTTGCCTCACGGTCGTGCCGGCGGCGCGTTCGTCCTCGATCTTGTCATGAAGGCCGACAAGCTGATCGCGCGCGACAGAAAGGGCGATCTCCTTGCGCAGCTCTTCCTTGACCTCGTCAAAGCTGCGGACGCTCTCCGGCCGAATATTGGTTATGCGCAGGATTACCGGCCCGAAGGCGCCATCGACGACGGGAGTCGTACCGCCATCCGCCGTTACAGCGAAGGCCGCCTCGGCGATCTTGGCGTCCGGCATTTGTTCCTTGGTGAAATCGCCAAGCAGGACGTCGGCCGGGGTTTTGCCCTCAGCCTTGACAAGATCGTCGAACGAGGTGCCGGCAGAAAGCTTGGCCGCCGCGGCATCGGCCGCCTCGCGCGAGGGGAAAGCGAGTTGCTCGACCGTGCGCGATGCGGGCTTGCGGTAGCTTTCCTTGCGCTTCTCATAGTCTGCCCGAAGCTCTTCCTCGGTCACGGTCTCGGTCGCGGCCAGATCTTCCGGCTCGAGCTTGATGTAGCTGAACTTCCGATATTCCGGCGCGCGATAGTTGGCCTTGCGGCTTTCGAACCACGGAGCGAGCACATCATCCGCGGGCGCCTTGACGGCATCGATATTCGCGTTCGAGAGCAGCAGATAGTCGATGGTGCGCGTCTCGTGGCGATATTTTCCGACCGCATCGAGTAGAACCTTTGGAGGCGTATAACCGTCCCCGAGCGCGTCGACGATCTGCGAACGCACAGCCACCTGGCTGCGATTGTTGATGTAGTCCTGTTCGGTCAATCCGGCATTGCGCAGCACGCTGGAGAAGGTCAGCCGGTCGAATTGGCCATTGGCGCCGTGGAAGGCAGGGTCCTCGCCGATAAGCCTGGCGAGCCTGTCTTCCGAGAGGCCGAGGTTCATATCTTCGGCGAGCTGATCCAATGCTGCGCCCGCTACGAGCTGAGCGAAAACCTGGCTCTCCACGCCGAAGGCACGGGCCTGCTGCCTTGTGAGCGGCATTCCAAGCTGTCTTGAGAGCAGGCTCACCTGACGCTCGTAGGCCAGGCGGAAGTCGGTCGGCGACACCTTGACATCGCCGACGGTCACCACCGCATTGGGCGTATTCGTCACCATCAATGTCTGACCGCCCCACACCATGAATGAGATGATGAGAATGGCCATCAGGCCTTTGACGACCCGTGTGCGGGCGGCGTTTCTCAGGGATTCGAGCATAGGGGCAGAAACCTCGTTGCGATGCGGTGGCGTGACGCCAAATGAATTCGTTCCTTAGAACAAACCAAGCAGGAAATGAAGGGCGGTTCGTTGCAAATTGCGACGCCGGAAACGGCCGGGATCGGGACTGCCGCCGCCCGCGTGAATCGAAGCCCAGCCAGCGCTGCCGAGGCTCGCCTCGATGCCGATTGACGACGACGGACGCGAACAGGCAAACCGATGTCGGATTCCTTAGCCGGCAACTGAAAATGATCTGCAACATTGTTGGCTTCGAACGCGTTTCGGTGTGGCAAATCATCGGAAACCGTGTCTTCGATAATCGTCCTCGAAACGTTGCAAACCAGCGGCCATTGCGGAATTTGACGTCATGCAATCTACAATCGTAATGGTCAATCTCTTCGGTGCCGTCGCGCTGCTGCTGTTCGGCCTTTCGCTCGTGAAGGACGGGGTGACGCGCGCCTTCGGAGCAAGGCTGCGCGCAGGGCTCGCGAAAGGAACGAGCAACTCGCTGCGGGCTTTCCTGACCGGTCTCCTTGCCACGTTGGCACTGCAGAGCTCCACGGCCACCGCGCTGATGACAGCGTCCTTCGCCGAAAAGGGTCTTATTCGGTCGCGAATGGCGCAGATCGCACTGCTTGGTGCCAATATCGGCACCGCCATAACGGCCTGGATCGTCGCGCTCGGCATCGGCTGGATGGCACCTTTGCTCATTTTCACCGGCTTGGCGATGCAGAGGGTGAGCCGGTCGAGTGCACGCCAAGGTGTCGGATTCGCCATCGTCGGTATCGGATTGATGCTGCTGTCGCTCGAACTGCTCGGCATGGCGACGGAGCCGATGCGCGAATCCCGAGCGCTGGCGGCGTTTCTCGGAATGCTCGACAATGCCTGGCCGGTTGCGCTGATCATTTCGGCTGGGCTGGCATTCGCCTCCTCGTCGAGCCTCGCCATCGTCATGCTTGTGCTATCGTTGTCGTCGGCAGGGGTTCTGACGCCTGGCTTGACCATTGCACTCGTGCTGGGCGCCAATCTCGGACATGCGATCCCGCCTGTGGTCGCCACGCTCGCCTCGGCGCCCGCCGCCCGCCGCGTGGCCATCGGCAATCTCGTCGTGCGCACCGTCGGCTGTCTCGTTGCTCTTCCGCTTGTCGGCCTCAATGCCGATCTGTTGCAGACGCTGCCGCTACACAGGCAGAACCTCCCGGTCGACGTCCATCTGCTCTTCAATCTGGTCGTCGCGCTCATCGCCTGGCCTTTCGCGGGGGCGCTTACCAACGCGATTCGTCGATTCATCCCGGATCAGGAGACGGGAGAGACCGGGCCGCGCTACCTCGATGAAGCTGTGCTCGACACGCCGGTGATGGCGCTTTCCGGCGCGACACGCGAGGTTCTCAGGGTGGGAGATCTAATCGAGGCGATGCTTATCCGAGCTTCGAACGCGTTCAACAACAACGACCTGAGCGAACTCCGCGATATCGCGCCGCTCGAAAAGCAGGTCGACGTTCTGCAGCAGGAAGTGAAAATATTCCTGTCGCGCCTCGGGCGCCATTCGCTGAATGAAGAGGACGGGCGCCGCTCGATGCTCATCATCGAGTATGCCGTCAATCTCGAGCACATAGGTGACATTATTGAGAAGGGACTCTGCGACCAGATTGGGAAGAAGGTGACGAACGGCCTGAAATTTTCCGACGAGGGCCATCAGGAACTAAAAAGCCTGTTCGACCTGACGATCGATAACCTGCGCATCGCTCAGACGATCTTCGTCTCGCGCAATTCCGATCTCGCCCGCCACCTGATCGAGGTCAAGGTGGATGTCCGCCACATGGAGAAGCGCTCGGCGGAGCGGCACCTGGAGCGCCTGCGGGACGGCCTTATCGAGAGCCTGCAGACGAGTTCGCTGCACCTCGACATGTTGCGCGATCTGAAGCGCATCAACGCGCATATCGCTTCCGTTGCCTATCCCATTGTGGAAGAGAGCGGCCTATTGACGGAAAGCCGGCTGCGTCCGCGCGGCTGATCCCCGCCACTGCATGTCTCCTTAGATCGAGCTCGATTTAAGGAGACAGACATGCAGCAGTTCAAAGTGCTACAGCGCCGCGCGTCTGATCAGACGCGCGGCGCTGTAGAGACCTCATCCGGCTTAAACCCGATTAACGCGACGTGATTGTGCGAATTATGTTTCTCGCAATATGTTGCTGGTAGGAAGCCCGACCGGTGAGACGGGCCTATGCCGATATGCGCTCCGGGAGACCGGAGAAAATACCAAGGAGATCTAAAAGTATGGAACGGACTTGCCTGGCGATTATCCTGGCGGCTGGAGAAAGTACGCGCATGAAATCGGCCATGTCAAAGGTGCTGCATCCCGTGGCGGGAAGGCCGATGATCTCCCATGTCGTCGAGGCCCTGGCGAGCGCATCGATCTCGGATGTGGCCTTGGTCGTCGGCCGCGACGCCGAAGCCGTATCGGCGGCGGCGAGTACCGGGTCGGTCACCGTAACCTCGTTCCTCCAGAAGGAGCGCCTCGGCACCGGACATGCCGTCCTTGCCGCGCGTGAGGCAATCGCAAGGGGTTACGACGATGTTCTCGTTGTTTTCGGCGACACGCCGCTGATCACCGCTGCCCCCCTGAAGGAGGCGCGCGATGGCTTGGCCGCAGGAAACGACGTGGTCGTCATCGGCTTCCAGACCCCAGATCCGACCGGCTACGGGCGTCTGATCGTCGAGGACGGGACGCTCGTCGCGATCCGCGAGCACAAAGATGCCACCGAAGAAGAGCGCCGCATCACTTATTGCAATGGCGGACTGATGGCGATCGATGGCCGCCGGGCGCTCGATCTCCTCGACCGCATCGGCAATGCCAATGCCAAGGGCGAGTATTACCTCACCGACCTCGTCGAAATCGTTCGCTCCCTCGGCGGCCGCGCAATCGCCGTCGAGGCTCCGGAGGAGGAACTGACCGGCTGCAACACGCGTGCCGAGCTCGCCTATATCGAGCGTCTCTGGCAGCAGCGCCGCCGCCACGAAATGATGCTGGCCGGCGTCTCGATGATCGCGCCTGAGACAGTCTTTCTCTCGTGGGACACCGAACTTGCACAGGACGTGCTGGTGGAGCCGCACGTCGTCTTCGGTCCCGGCGTCCGCGTAGAAAGCGGCGCGATCATTCACGCTTTCTCGCATGTCGAGGGCGCGCATGTCGGTGCGGGTGCGACCGTAGGCCCCTTCGCACGCCTTCGGCCGGGCGCCGATCTCGGCCCGAAATCGAAGGTCGGCAATTTCTGTGAGGTCAAGAAGGCGGAGATCGGCGCCGGTGCCAAGGTCAATCACCTGACCTATATCGGCGATGCCTTCGTCGGTGCCGGATCGAACATCGGCGCCGGAACGATCACTTGCAACTATGACGGTGTGAACAAGCACCTGACGCGCATCGGTGCGAACGCCTTTGTCGGTTCCAATTCGTCGCTGGTTGCGCCGGTCTCGATCGGTGATGGCGCGCTCGTCGCGTCGGGGAGCGTGATCACGCACGACGTGCCGGCGGACGCGGTCGCTTTCGGTCGCGCCCGTCAGGAAATCAAGCCGGGCCGGGCGCCTGTCTTGCGCGAGCGCTACGAGGCGGAAAAGGCGGCCAAGAAGAAGGTCAAGGCCGCTGATTAGTCACGTTAAACATTGAAACTGAAAGTGAAATCGAGACGGATTGCTTCACGCGGCAATTTCGCTACCAAGGCTTGAGAAGGCGATCGGGTCGTCGCATCAGGGCTGATGCGGCGCCACCGGCGCGAAGAACGCGGAGAGGGTTATGTGCGGAATTGTGGGCATCGTGGGGACAGAGCCGGTGTCGGAGCGGCTGGTCGATGCGTTGAAGCGTCTGGAATACCGGGGCTATGATTCGGCCGGCGTTGCGACGATCACCGAGGGCGCCTTGCATCGCCGGCGCGCCGAAGGCAAGCTCGTCAATCTCGAAGCGAGGCTGAAGGAAGAGCCGCTGAGCGGCACCATCGGCATCGCCCACACGCGCTGGGCAACCCATGGCGCTCCGACGGAGCGCAATGCCCACCCGCATTTCACCGACGGTGTCGCGGTCGTCCACAACGGCATCATCGAGAATTTCGCGGAAATCAAGGACGAGTTGACGGCGGTCGGCGCCGAGTTTCTGACCGACACGGATACGGAGGTCGTCGCGCATCTCCTGGCAAGTTATCGCCGCGAGGGCATGGGGAGGCGCGAAGCCATGCATGCGATGCTGAAGCGGGTCAGGGGCGCCTATGCGCTTGCGGTCCTCTTCGAGGATGACCCGTCGACCATCATGGCGGCGCGCAACGGACCGCCTCTGGCGATCGGCCACGGTAACGGCGAGATGTTCCTGGGCTCCGACGCGATCGCGCTGGCACCCTTCACCAACGAAATCACCTATCTGGTCGATGGCGACTGGGCCGTCATCGGCAAGACCGGCGTGCACATCTTCGACAGCGAGGGCAACGTCGTCACGCGCCCGCGGCAGGTCTCGATGGCTGCCGCCTATCTGGTTGATAAGGGCAATCATCGTCACTTCATGGAGAAGGAGATCTACGAGCAGCCGGAGGTGATCTCCCACGCACTCGGCCATTACATCAACTTCATCGACAACCGGGTCGTGCCCGTTTCCGACGGCATCGATTTTGCCAAGGTTCCGAGCCTCGCCATCTCCGCCTGTGGCACGGCCTATCTGGCCGGTCTGATTGGCAAATACTGGTTCGAGCGTTATGCGCGCCTGCCGGTCGAAATCGACGTCGCCTCAGAGTTCCGCTATCGGGAAATCCCGCTCTCGCCGCAGTCGGCCGCCCTTTTCATATCGCAATCGGGCGAGACGGCCGATACGCTCGCATCGCTCCGGTATTGCAAGGAGCACGGCCTGAAGATCGGCGCCGTCGTCAACGTCCGCGAATCGACCATTGCCAGGGAGTCCGACGCCGTCTTTCCGATCCTTGCCGGCCCCGAGATCGGCGTCGCCTCTACCAAGGCATTCACTTGCCAGCTTGCTGTCCTTGCTGCGCTCGCCATCGGCGCGGGCAAGGCGCGGGGCACGGTCAGCGACGAGGAGGAGCAGGCGCTCGTCAGGAGTCTCGCCGAGATGCCGCGGATCATGGGCCAAGTGCTGAACAGCGTCCAGCCGAAGATCGAGATCCTGTCGCGGGAACTCTCCAAATGCCGCGACGTGCTTTACCTCGGCCGTGGCACCAGCTTTCCGCTGGCGATGGAGGGCGCGCTGAAGCTCAAGGAGATTTCCTATATCCATGCGGAAGGCTATGCGGCCGGTGAGTTGAAGCATGGGCCGATCGCGCTCATCGATGAAAACATGCCGGTCATCGTCATCGCGCCGCACGACCGCTTCTTCGACAAGACCGTCTCCAACATGCAGGAGGTGGCCGCCAGGGGCGGGCGGATCATTCTCATCACCGACGAGAGGGGTGCCGCGGTGTCGAAGCTCGACACGATGCACACCATCGTGCTGCCGGACGTCGACGAGATCATCGCGCCGATGATCTTCTCGTTGCCGGTCCAGCTTCTCGCTTACCATACGGCCGTCTTCATGGGGACTGATGTGGACCAGCCGCGCAATCTCGCCAAATCGGTGACCGTCGAATGATCATTCGACCGGAGACCGACGGTGATCGTGAGACGATCCGGCAGGTCACGGAGGCGGCCTTCGCCGATCAGCCCTACAGCGATCAGACCGAGGCGGGGGTCATCGAGCGGCTGCGCGCCGAGGGCGCATTGACGCTGTCGCTCGTCGCGGAGGAAGATCGTGAGGTGATCGGCCACATCGCTTTTTCGCCGGTGACGATAACGCCTCCGACCACTGGCTGGTACGGACTCGGCCCCCTGTCCGTCCGGCCTGATCGGCAAGGGTGTGGCACGGGAAGCGCGCTCGTCCGTCGAGGGCTTGAAATGCTGCGGAATTCCGGCGCCGCCGGTTGCGTCCTGGCGGGAGATCCGGCCTTCTATGGAAGGTTCGGGTTCCGCAATGAGCCTGCTCTTGTTTTTCCAGGTTGTGCGCCGCAATATTTCATGGCTCTACCCTTGTCAGGAACGCTGGTTTGCGGCACGGTCAGCTATCATCCCGCCTTCGGAGCGGTTTGACGGATCGATGGCAACAGCATGACGGACGGTTCCAAAAGCGGCATCATCGCGGCGCGATTGCGCAATTACTTTCTTACTGGCCTCATCATCTGCGCTCCCCTGGCGATCACGGTCTGGCTGGTTCGTTCCTTCATTGAGTGGGCGGACGGCTGGGTGAAGCCGTATTTGCCGAGCTTCTACAATCCGGACACCTATCTGCCTGTCGCCATTCCGGGTTTCGGGCTCCTGATCGCCGTGGTGGTGATCACTCTGGTCGGCTTCCTGACCGCAAACCTTGTGGGGCGCTCGATTATTAATTTCGGCGAGTCGCTGGTCCACAAGACGCCGTTGGTCCGTTCGATCTACAGATCGTTGAAGCAGATCTTCCAGACGGTGCTGCAGGACCAGTCGTCCTCCTTCAAGAAAGCCGGCCTGATCGAATATCCGAGCCCCGGGTTGTGGTCCCTGGTGTTTATCGCCACCGATGTGAAGGGCGAGATTGCGGCGAAATTCGATGAGCGCGGCATGGATATGGTGACCGTGTTTCTTCCGCCGACGCCGATCCCGACCGCGGGATTCCTGCTCTTCGTGCCTCGCGAGAAAATCATACCGCTGCAGATGAGCGCCGAGGACGCGGCGAAACTCTTGATCTCAGGCGGTCTCGTGGCTCCGGATTACCAACCGCTTGCAAACGCGCCGCGGCCGATCACGCAGCAAAAGACCGCCTGACGTCCGGCATTCTAGCCGGCGCGCAGGAAGCGGATCGCCTCGTCCCGGCGGTAGAGATAGAGAAGCGTCCTCAAGGCCTGGCCGCGCTCTGACGTCAGTTCCGGATCACGATCGATGGCATAGGCGGCGTCCTTGCGCGCCATCTCGAGAAGATCGCTATGCGCTTCGAGGCTCGCGATGAGGAAGCCCGGCGTACCGGACTGGCGTGTGCCGAGGAGTTCGCCTTCACCGCGCAGCTTCAGATCCTCCTCGGCGATCAGAAAGCCGTCCTCGGTCTCGCGCAGGATCGACAGGCGTGCGCGGCCGGCTTCGCTGAGCGGGCTTTTGTAGAGCAATATGCAGGTCGATGCCTCGTCGCCACGCCCGACGCGGCCGCGTAGCTGGTGCAACTGCGCAAGGCCGAAGCGCTCCGCATGTTCGATCACCATGATCGTCGCGTCAGGTACGTCGACGCCGACTTCCACGACCGTCGTCGCCACGAGCAGGCGGATCTCGCCGTTCTTGAAGGCGAGCATGACGGCGTCCTTCTCCGGTCCCGCCATGCGGCCGTGCACGAGGCCGACATCATTGCCGAAACGGCGGACGAGGCTTTGATAGCGCTCGTCGGCGGACGTGGCGTCGGTCTCCTCGGATTCCTCGACCAGGGGGCAGATCCAATAGGCCTTCTTGCCCTGCCCAAGTGCTGCATCAAGCCTGTCGATCACCTCGTCGGTACGCTCGGTTGGTATCGTGACGGTCTGGATCGGCTTGCGCCCTGCCGGCTTCTCCGTGAGCTTCGATACGTCCATGTCCCCGAAGGCCGCGAGCACCAGGGTGCGGGGAATCGGCGTTGCCGTCATGACGAGCATATGCGGGGAGATGCCTTTGGCCGTCAGCCGCAGCCTCTGGTGAACGCCAAAGCGGTGCTGTTCGTCGACGACGGCGAGCACGAGCTGTCGATAGTTCACCGCATCCTGAAAAAGCGCATGTGTGCCGATGATCATCTGCGTATCGCCGGAAGCGATGCGTTCGAGGATTGCGTCACGCTCCTTGCCCTTGATTCTGCCGGTCAGGACGTCGATCGTGATGCCTGCGGGGGCCGCCATCTTCGAAAGCGTGGCATGGTGCTGCCGGGCCAGAATTTCCGTCGGTGCCATCAGCACCGCCTGGCCACCGGATTCGACCGCCGCAAGCATCGCCATCAACGCCACGGCCGTCTTGCCGGAGCCGACGTCACCCTGCAGGAGGCGCAGCATGCGCTCGGATCCGGACATATCGGCAAGGATGTCCCTGACCGCCGCCGACTGGCTCGTCGTCAACGAGAAAGGAAGGGCGGCGATCACCGGGCCGCTCAGCCGGCCAGTCGGATGCACGGGCGTGCCGGCCAGTTTGCGCAAGCGCTGGCGAACAAGGGCGAGCGAGAGCTGGCCCGCGAGAAACTCGTCGTACGCAAGCCGCCTGCGGGCCGGCGCCTGCGGGGCGACATCGGTCTCGTCACGCGGTTCGTGCAGACGGTGAAAACTTTCTTTCGCGCTCTGAAAGCCTTGTTGGTGCAGAAGCGACTCGTCGAGCCATTCCGGCAGATCCGGTACCCGGGCAACGGCCGCCTCGATCGACTTGTGAAGAAGCTTGGACGAGAGCCCGGCCGTCAGACCGTAAACGGGTTCGACGAGAGGCAGGCTCCCGGCTTCGGCGGCCCGGACCATGTAATCCGGATGGACCATGGAGGCACGCCCGTTGAACCAGTCCACTTTGCCGCTGACGATGACTGTTTCATCGATCGGCAAAGCTTTTTCCAGCCAGTTCCCCTTGACGTGAAAGAAGGTGAGCGCCAGTTCGCCGGTGTCGTCGTGAAGAAAGACTCGATAGGGCACGTTCGGCCTGCCGCGTGGCGACGGTTGGTGGCGGTCCACGCGCCCGGTGATGGTGACGATCGCTCCTTGTGGCGCGTAGGCGATGCCCGGTTGACGGCGACGGTCGATCAGCGAATGCGGAGCATGGAACAGGAGATCGATGACCCGGCAATCTTCAATCGATTCGCGCCCGAGCAGGCGGGCGTAAAGCTCGCCGGTCTTCGGTCCGATGCCGGGCAAAGTGTCGAGAGGTGAAAACAGCGGATCGAGCAGGGCAGGGCGCATGATAGTGAAATTGCGACGATAAATCCGGCTTTGGCAAGGCTGACAACCCGCTTTTCAGCGTTTATAGAACCCCCGTCATCACGATCCGCCGCACCGGTGGACGGCAGGAAGGAACCCCATGACCGGCATTTCACGTACGAGCGCCGATCTTGATCCGCGTCGGCGCAGGATCCTCTTCCGCGCCTGGCACCGCGGTATTCGCGAGATGGACCTGGTCCTCGGGCAGTTTGCCGAGGCGGAGATCGCGAGCTTGTCCGGCGCGGAGCTCGACGAGCTTGAAACGATCATGCGCGAAGAAGACAACGACCTCGTCCGCTGGATCACCGGAGAAAAGCCGCTGCCGGAGCGTTATGCGACGGAACTTTTCGCCCGCATCGCCGCTTACCGCCCGGATTTCGATCCGGTTCGCCAAGACGCCAGATAAACATGATGATGCTACCCGGCCTCGACCCGAAGAAGGTCCTCGCGGCGACGCGGGAGTTGACGATCGGTCCGGTGCCTTCCGGCGCCGAGGCGTTGGTTCTCGCCGAACTGGCGCGAGCGGGGGCGCCCGTTGCCTATATGCTCTCCGACGGCCAGCGCATTGCCGACCTCGAGCAGGTGCTGGGTTTCGTAGCGCCGGACATTCCCGTCCTCACTTTGCCCGGTTGGGACTGCCTGCCTTACGACCGCGTCTCGCCGAGTGCCGATACCTCGGCGCGCAGGCTTGCGGCCTTGGGCGCACTCATTGCACATCGTGCGAAGCCGCACCCGGCGATCATGCTCGTCACGGTCAATGCCGCGCTACAAAAGATTTCGCCGCGGGACGTGATCGAGAGCCTCGCCTTTTCCGCGCGCCCCGGCAACCAGATCCGGATGGACGATCTCGCCGCGCGGCTGGAGCGAAACGGCTTCGAGCGCGTACCGACGGTGCGCGAGGTCGGCGAATTTGCGGTCCGAGGCGGGATCCTCGACGTCTATGTGCCGGGTAGCAGCGAGCCGTTGCGGCTCGATTTCTTCGGCGATACGCTCGAGACGATCCGTTCCTTCGATCCCGCCAGTCAGCGTACGATCGGGCAGGTCCGCTCTCTCGATCTCAATCCGATGAGCGAGGTTTCGCTGACGCCGGAAACGATCAGCCACTTCCGCAAGCAATATCTTTCACTCTTCGGCGCAGCCACGCGCGACGACGCGCTTTACCAGGCGGTCTCGGAAGGGCGCCGCTATGCCGGCATGGAGCATTGGCTGCCGCTCTTCTATGATCGCCTCGAAACGGTCTTTGACTATCTCGATGGGTTTCGCATCGTGACGGATCACCTCGCGCGTGAAGCAGCCGCGGAACGCTCGAAGCTCATCCTCGACTATTACGACGCACGCCTTGCCTCCGCATCGCCGGGCAAGTCGCAGCTTGCGCAGGGCACGCCCTACAAGCCGGTGCCGCCGGAGATGCTTTATCTGAGCGCGAAGGGCTTCGGCGTGGCGCTCGCCGAGCGCGACGCCATCCGCCTCTCGCCGTTCTCCGAACATGAAGGAGAGGCCCGTCAGGTCGTGACCATAGAGGCGCGTCAGGGCCTGCGATGGGCAAAGGAGGCAGGTGAGGCCGACGACGACGGCGCGCGCGTCAATGTCTTCGACCAGGCGGTGAGGCACATTGCCGAGAAGCGCGCGAAAGGCGCAAAGGTTCTCGTTTCCGGCTGGACGGAAGGATCGCTCGACCGTCTCCTGCAGGTGCTCGCCGAGCATGGCCTTGCCAATATCCGCCCGGTCAAAGCCCTCTCCGATCTGCGCTCGCTGAAGCCGGGTGAGGCGGCTTCAGCGGTCCTCAGCCTCGAAGCGGGATTCGAGGCAGGCGATCTCGTCATCATCGGCGAGCAGGACATTCTCGGCGATCGCCTGGTGCGCCGCTCGAAGCGCCGCAAGCGCGGGGCCGACTTCATTGCCGAGGTGACGGGTCTCGACGAGGGCAGCTACGTGGTCCACGCCGAACACGGCATCGGCCGCTTCGTCGGGCTGCGCACGATCGAGGCCGCCGGCGCGCCGCATGATTGCCTCGAGCTTGTCTATGCCGACGACGCTAAGCTCTTCCTGCCGGTAGAAAACATCGAGCTTCTGTCGCGCTATGGTTCGGAAGGGACGGATGCGATCCTCGACAAGCTCGGCGGTGTCGCCTGGCAGGCGCGCAAGGCGAGGCTCAAGAAGCGGCTGCTCGACATGGCGGGCGGCCTCATCCGCATCGCCGCCGAAAGGCATACCCGACACGCGCCGGTCCTGAACGCCCAGGACGGGGCCTATGACGAATTCGCCGCCCGCTTCCCTTACGACGAGACCGAGGATCAGTTGAACTCGATCGAGGCGGTTCGGGATGATCTCGGCAGCGGCCGGCCCATGGATCGTCTCGTGTGCGGCGATGTCGGCTTCGGCAAGACGGAGGTGGCGCTGCGTGCCGCCTTCATCGCGGCGATGAATGGGGTGCAGGTCGCCGTCGTCGTGCCGACGACTTTGCTTGCGCGGCAGCATTTCAAAACCTTTGCCGAACGATTCCGCGGTCTGCCGATACGCATCCAGCAGGCGTCCCGTCTCGTCGGCTCGAAGGAGCTGGCGCTGACGAAGAAGGAGGTTACTGAGGGCAAGACGGACATCGTCATCGGCACGCATGCACTTCTCGGTTCGTCGATCAAGTTTGCGAACCTCGGTCTGCTCATCATCGATGAGGAGCAGCATTTCGGCGTCAAGCACAAGGAACGGCTCAAGGAGCTGAAGACCGATGTGCACGTGCTCACGCTATCGGCGACGCCGATACCGCGCACGCTTCAGCTCGCGCTCACCGGCGTTCGCGAATTGTCGCTGATCACGACGCCGCCGGTGGATCGCATGGCGGTGCGCACCTTCATTTCGCCCTTCGACGCGCTGGTGATCCGCGAGACGTTGATGCGCGAGCATTACCGCGGCGGCCAGAGCTTCTACGTCTGCCCGCGTGTGAGCGACCTTCCGGAGATCCACGACTTCTTGAAATCCGACGTGCCGGAATTGAAGGTCGCCGTGGCGCACGGCCAGATGCCGGCGACCGAACTCGAGGACGTCATGAACGCCTTCTATGAGGGGCGCTTTGATGTGCTTCTCTCGACGACGATCGTCGAGTCGGGGCTTGACGTGCCGACTGCGAATACATTGATCGTGCACCGCGCCGACATGTTCGGTCTCGCCCAGCTCTACCAGCTTCGCGGCCGGGTAGGGCGGTCGAAGGTGCGCGCCTTCGCGCTCTTCACGCTTCCCGTCAACAAGACGTTGACGGGACCGGCGGAACGGCGTCTCAAGGTATTGCAGTCGCTCGACACGCTTGGAGCCGGATTCCAGCTCGCCAGCCACGACCTCGATATCCGCGGCGCCGGCAATCTCCTCGGCGAGGAGCAATCCGGCCATATCAAGGAGGTCGGCTTCGAGCTCTATCAGCAGATGCTCGAGGAGGCGGTCGCCGAACTCAAGGGTGAAGAGGAAATCCACGACACCGGTTGGTCGCCGCAGATATCGGTCGGCACGCCGGTCATGATTCCGGAAGATTACGTGCCGGATCTCAACCTGAGGCTCGGACTCTATCGTCGCCTCGGCGAGCTGACGGATCTCAAGGAAATCGACGGCTTCGGGGCGGAACTGATCGACCGCTTCGGTCCGCTGCCGACCGAGGTCCAGCATCTGCTGAAGATCGTCTACGTCAAGTCGCTCTGCCGCACTGCGAATGTCGAGAAGCTCGATGCCGGGCCGAAGGGCGTCGTCGTTCAGTTCCGCAACAAGGAGTTTCCGAACCCGGCCGCCCTCGTCGGCCATATCGCCAAGCAGGGAACGCTTGCCAAGATCCGGCCGGACCAGAGCATCTTCTTCCAGCGCGATCTCCCGACACCCGAGAAGCGTCTCTCGGGTGCCGCGATGGTGATGACGCAGCTCGCGGTGCTAGCAAAACCCGCTTGAAACGAAACGCCGCAGCTCTTTCGCGCGGCGTTTTCCTCTTTGACGATCAGTGCGCCGGGTGGGCAGCCTTCATCTGCGCGATTTCGCGCAACGCATTCGTCAGGGTCTCGACAGATTGCGCGCCCATCACCGCATATTGCTGCTCGATGATGAAACAGGGCACGCCGGTAACGCCCATCTCCCGGGCCATGTCGACCTCCTGCTTCACGGCGTCCTTGTCGGCGTCGGATGCGAGTAGAGCGGCAATGACCGGGCGATCGAGGCCAGCCTGTTCCGCGATGTCAAGCAGAACGGCGTGGTCGCCGACGTTGCGACCTTCCTCGAAATTGGCCTTGAAGAGTCGCCGCACGACATCCGTCTGCGCGAGGTCACCGCTGGTTGCCGCCCAGCGTATCAGCCGATGCGCGTCGAGAGTGTTCGGGCTGATCTTCACGGCTTCGAAATCGAAAGCGATGCCGACTTCCTGCCCGAGTTCTTCGAGCATCCGATGCGCCTGGTCGACGGACGCCTGGCCGCCGAGTTTTGCCGCGAGATGCCGTTTATGATCGACCCCTTCCGGTGGTAGATCGGGGTTCAGCTGATAGGGGCGCCACTGGATCGCTACATGAATCTCGCCGGCAACATCGGCAATTGCCTGCTCAAGCCGGTTCCTTCCAAGATAGCACCACGGGCAGACCACGTCCGAGACGATATCGATGTTGACGGTTTCCATGGTGGCGGCCTTTCCTGTTGTCAAAGCTGCGACATAGGCCGCTCCGCCGCTTCTTTCAATGCGTTACAAAATAGATACCAGCTTACTGGGCGCGCTCGTCCCACCAGGTCGGCAGCTGATAGCCGTAGAGCGGCACCGTCGATGGGCGGCCGATATGTTTCCACCGCGCGATCCATTGCGCGTCCAGGTGATAAAGCGGAACGAGGTAGGAATTGTTGACAAGCAGCCGGTCGTGGGCGCGAACGGCGGCGGTGAAGTCTTCGGGGCTCCGCGCCTGAAGGATGTTGTTGATCAGCTTGTCGACGTCCTTGTCCGCAACTCCGGCAAAGTTCTCGCTACCCTGCCTGTCCCGCGACTGCGAGCCCCAACGGCCGACTTGTTCCACGCCCGGAGACAGCGACGAAGGATAGGACTTGATGATAACGTCGTAGTCGAAGGACTGGCTGCGCAACTGGTATTGCGAATCATCGACGGTGCGCACCCTCGCGACGATGCCGAGCGGTGCGAGAAAGCGCTGATAGGCGAGCGCGATCTTCTCCTGGCCGGCATTCTGGCTCATGATTTCGAACGCGAGCGGGGTGCCCTTCGGGTCGACCATCTTGCCGTCCTTGATGGAATAACCCGCCTCGCGAAGCAGCGTCACCGCTTCCCGCAGGACATTTCGATCGCGGCCCGAGCCGTCCGTGACCGGCAGGCGATAGGTGCCGTCGAGGATCGCGGGATTGATGCGCTCCCGAACGTCTCCCATCAGACCGAGCTCGCGGTCGTCGGCGGCAGCGCCGAGGAAGGAAAGCGACGAGTTCTGCCAATAGCTCTGGGTGCGCGTATAGGCGCTGTCGAAAAGGTTCTTGTTGACCCATTCGAAATCGAAAACGAGGGCGAGCCCCTGTCTTAGCTTGATATTGTCGAACATCGGCTTGCGCGTGTTGAAGACGAAGCCGAGCATGCCGGAAGGGGTCCTGGGCTTGAACGTCTCCTTGATCACGTCTCCCGAGCGAACGGCCGGGAAATCATAGGCGCGCGCCCATTTGGTGGCGCTGCCTTCGGGATAGACGTCGATCTCGCCCTTCTTGAAGGCTTCGAAGAGCGTATTCTCCTGAAGGAAATACTCGACGGAGATCTCATCGTAGTTGTCGATACCGATCTTCGAGGGCAGGTCCTTGCCCCAGTAATCAGGATTGCGGCGATAGACGATGCGCTCGCCGGGCTTCACCTCCGTGACCCGGTAGGGGCCCGAGCCGAGCGGCGGCTCGAGCGTCGTCCTGTCAAAGCTATCGACATTGATGGCATGCCTCGGCAGCACCGGCGAGAGCGCCAGCAGCAGCGGAAACTCGCGATCGGCATCCTCGGTGAAGGTGAAGCGCACGCTGCGTTCGCCGACCTTCTCCATCTTTGCCACTTTGGAAAGGCGATTGCTGAAGGGGGCGCGTCCCTTGTCCCGCAGCAATTCGAAAGTGAAGATCACGTCTTCGGCTGTCACCGGCTGACCGTCGGCCCAGCGGGCTTTCGGATTGAGATTGAACTGGATGAAGGTGCGATCGTCGTCCCATTCGACGGTTTCGGCAAGCAGACCGTACATCGTGAAAGGCTCATCCTGCGAGCGCTGCATCAACGATTCGTAGACCAGGTTGCCAAAGCCCGGATCCCACATGCCGCGCGCGGTGGTGCGCATGCTCTTCAGGATGAAGGGATTGAGGCTGTCGAAAGTGCCGACGACGCCATAGGAAATTTTCCCGCCCTTCTTCACGTTGGGATTGACATAGGGGAAGTGCTTGAAGTCTGCCGGCAGTGCAGGCTCGCCGTGCATCGAGATCGCATGGACCGGAGCGGCCATAGCTTCATTGGCCAACGTGTTGGCTGCCAGGAGCATGACCAAACCGGAAAGAACTGCGCGCAACTTCACCTCCCGCGGGATTGTACGAGGTCGATTCCCGGCACGTTAGCAACGCGGGCGCACATTTCCAACCTTCGGCGGCAGGGATCAGGAAAGGACAAGCTCGAATCCTGTCACGCCGGACTCTGATTGGAAAAGGCCGCTCAAACGCAATTGGTTGCGCAAAATGCAACGAAACACTGGATAATCGGCACGAGCCAATGTAACAGGTGTTTCCGGAATCGGGGCCATTCAAATGCCTCATTTGGCCAACAGGACAACGGGCGGCTGACGATACTCACCTGCGGAACAGTCCGTTCCGTGACCGGATTTCAGGGGAATAAGAATGATCTTCAAGTCGAACTTCACCAAACGCGCGGGATTGGCAGCGCTGGCGCTTTCTGTCGCAGCCGCCGGTGCGCCGAGCATCGCATCCGCGCAGCAGGCGGGAGGCAGGCCGCCGCAGGGTTGGTTCAAGGTCTGCACCAAGCAGGAAGACAACGATGTCTGCATCGTTCAGAACCTGCTGACCGCCAATAACGGCCAGCTCGTCACGGCCGTCGGCCTTATCTCCGTCTCAGGCAAGATTAATCGCAAGGTCATGCAGGTCTCCGTACCCTCCGCGCGCATGATCCCGCCGGGCGTTCAAATGCAGATCGACGGCGGCAAGGGCGTCAAGCTCGACTACGCGATCTGCATGCCCGACAAGTGCGTCGCCGAAGCACCGCTTTCCGATGCGCTGATCGCCAGCCTGAAGAAGGGCAATGAGGTGGTCTTCACCTCGGTCAACTTCCAGCGCGCTCCGAACCCGATCAAGATGACGCTGGAGGGGTTCACCGGCGTTTATGATGGTGAACCGATCGAACAGTCCCAGCTCGAAGAGCGCCAGCGCCTGCTGCAGGAAGAAATGCAGAAAAAGGCAGAGGACGCCCGCAAGAAGCTGGAAGAGGCGCAGAAGGCCGCCAAGGCGCAGTAATCATCACTCGCCTTCCCGAATGAAGCGAACGCCCGGACTATCCGGGCGTTTTTTTATGGCCCGCGAGCTCAGGTTGGCAAGTCCCATCGCGACAGCCACTCGAAAAAGCCCTGCGGCAGATGCGCGGTATGGGATTTCGCGATCTCATAGGCGCCGACGATTGGCGCAATAGAAGGAAAAAGTGCCAGAAGCTGGCCGCTACGCAGTTCCTTTTCCACGAAAGAAGGATTGGCCTGGCCGATACCCAATCCGGAAATGCAGGCGTCGATTGCCGCCTCGTCCGTGTCGAAGACGAGGTTCCCGCCTCGCGGGTCGAAGGCAAATCCGGCGCACTCGCACCAGCGATGCCACGACCAAGCGTCCGCCGTATCCAGAAGCAGAGGCAGATCCAAGAGCTGTGCTGGTTCGCGGCGGTGATCGAAACCGGAAAAAAGATGCGGCGAACAGACCGCAATCGTCCTGTCGATCAAAGAGCCTTGCGGAAAGGCGTGCGCCTGTGTGCCACGCTGATAAGTCACCGCCACGTCCGCTGCCTCGCCGGAACCGAGCGCCAGCGAATGAATGGAGATGTCGACCGTCGGATTTTGCTGAAGATAGGAGCCAAGACGCGGGATCAGCCAGCGCCGTGCCAATGTTATCGGAGCCTGGATGACGAGGCGAGAGCGGTTCGGCTGGATCGAGCGTGCTCCGGTTTCGAGCGTTGAAAGAGCGCTGGTGACATGAACGAGGAAATGCCGGCCGGCCTCGGTCAATTCGATGGCATTATGCCGACGATGAAAGAGCGCGACGCCGAGTGCCTGCTCGAGTGTCTTGACCTGACGGCTCACCGCGCCCGCAGTCAGATGCATTTCGGCGGCAGCCAGTGTCAGGCTTCCAGTCCTCGCCGCGGCGGCGAAGGCGGGTAGTGCGCCGAGCGGCGGAAGACGCGGAACCTTGGTTTGAGTTTTTCTCATGCCGGCGTGAAAACCTTTCGATTGCAATATAAATGCCCATCGACTTCTTAAGCTAAATTTACGTCAAGGAATATACCGGCTCGACGGGGACTTGTTTGGAATAATTCTAAATAAGGTTCGGCTACATCGGCGTTCGAGAGCTATAACTCCTGTCGACGTTCTTCTTCCGGCTGCTCGTTGCAACTCGAAAGGTCCTCCGCCATTCGGGTGAATTTCTATTTGGGGCCAAGTATTCTCCAAAGAAAAATCCAGGATTTCTTGAACTGATTCAGAAGAATAAACTTGAATATAATTATCATGTATGCAATGCCGGAGCAGGATAACGAAGAGCGGGGGATCCGGGCGGAATGGGTGCAAGAGCATTGTCCGACGCAGGGGTGACGAGCGGCGTTTCAAGAGTGCGACTTGCGGCTTTCTCATGCTGGATAGCAGAAACGCGGCGTCAGCCCCTCTCAGTCGCCGAGCCGTTGCCTCTTCGACCGGTCATTTCATCTCACAACCAGGAGGGTCCCATGTTTTCCCGGGTCAACATTATAACTTCTCGGTGGAGGGCCCAAGTTTACGCGGCCGGCATCGCGGCTCTGATCATGTCGGCGGCTCCCGTCTTGGCCGATGAAAATAAGACGCTGAGCCTTGTCGACGATCGCGGCGTTGCGGTCGAAGTTCCTGCATCGCCGAAGAGGATCGCTTCGATCTCCCATTTCGCGGCGGATGTCGCCCTAGCCCTGGGCGTGAAGCCGATCGCGAGCACATACATGGTCCAAGGCCGCAATCCGGATTTCCTTGCAGACTATCTCGAGGGCGTGAAGGAAATCGGCCAGCGTGCAACACCGAACCTTGAGCTGCTCGCCGAAGCGAAGCCGGATGTAACGGTGGGGATCAGACGCTATACCGAAGGCAATGCCGAGCAGATTGCGAAGATTGCACCTTATCTTGCCTATAATCTGGAGCTCTATGCCGACAGTGACCGCACGATCAATCAACTCGCCGCGATCCTCGGTCAGCCGAAGCGTGGTCAGGAACTCAATGCACGCTTCAAGGCGGCGGTCGAAGAATTTTCTGCCAAGGCGCCGAGGGATCAGCATCCGCGCTTCGTGGTGATGTGGGGCGGCGATACCCCTTGGGTCTTCCGCTCTGAGAACATGACGGCGGCAATCCTCGTGGCACTCGGCGGCGACAATATCGCCGGGCAGAATCCGACGCCCTATCTTCCCGACAACTGGGGTATGGAGATGAGCCTTGAAATGATGCTCGAGAAGGATCCGGAGGTCATCTTCGTCTATGACTACGGCCCGGACCGGCCACATGAAAACAACCCGATATGGCAGCAACTCTCCGCGGTGAAGAACGGTCGCGTTCACTATGTCGGCGATCATTGGGTTGAGGCGCACGGCCCGATCGCCAGAGAGATCGTCCTGCGCGAGGCGGCACATCTGCTCTATCCGGACGCGTTTCCGGCTGTCGACGTCAAGGCGGAAGCGCGCAAGCTCATTCCGGCCTCTGTCGAATAGTGGCGATCTCGGAGAGGCGGCATGAGGACACGTAGCCGGTGCATCGCCGCAATCCTTCTGGCGGTCTCGGCGGCTGCGCTCATCGGCTTTGCGGCGTTGCTTTTCGGCGCCAAGCCGATGAGCCTGGAAGCGGCGATGCGGGCCGTGTTCGTGCCCAGTCAGAACACTGACGGTATCATCGTCTGGACGCTCAGGATGCCTCGCAGCATTGCTGCCTTCCTCGCCGGCGCTGCGCTTGCGGTCGCCGGTCTGCTCCTGCAGGTGATCACCCGCAATCCGCTCGCCGCACCGGATTTGACGGGCGTTTCAGCGGGCGCAGTCGTACTAATCGTATTGACCTTCGTCGTCTTTCCAACGGTTTCCTCTGTCTTTTACCCCTTCATTGGAATGAGCGGGGGCCTGCTCGCCGCCGCAATGACGATCTGGGCCGCGCGAGCCGGACGGGCACCGCCGCTTCATCTGGCCCTCAGCGGCATCACGGTGTCCCTGTTCCTCAATGCAACCACCGCCTATATCCTGATAAGAGGGGCACCACAGTCGCCTTCTGTCCTGTTCTGGTTGTCGGGTGGCTTTCAGGGGCGCTCCTGGCCGCAGGTGACATACATGCTGCCGTGGATCGTCCTCGGCATCGGTGCGGCGCTCGCGAGCCATCGCGTCATCGGGCTGCTTGCGCTGGGCGACGAGGCATCGGCCGGCATGGGGCTGAATACGGCGCGATGCAAACTCCTGCTTCTCCTCTGTGCGGCGGCGTTGGTAGCCGGCGTGACGCCGGTGGCAGGACCGGTCGCCTTCATCGGCCTCACCGTGCCACATCTCGTTCGTCTCCTCCGGCCGGCGGAAGCCGTTTCGGCCATATTGCTCAACGCCTCGTTCGGCGGCGCCATTCTGCTTACGGCCGACGCGCTCGCCCGATCCGTCGCCGCGCCGCGCGAAATCCCCGTCAGCATCTTCACGGCGCTGATCGGCGGTCCGATCTTTCTCTATCTGGTGCAGAAGCGCGAACATCTGCCAAGCGCGGAAGGCGCGCGATGACTTTCGGGACGCCGACTTCGGGCCGGTTGGGACGAGGATTGGTCGCGCCGCTGACTCTATCGGCGGCGCTGCTGATCGCTGCGGTTTTTCTCGGCGTCGTCGATCTGCCCGCCGCAGACATTCTCGCGGTCCTTGCCGGACGCGGATCGGACGATTCCGACCTCATCATCGGGACAATCCGCATTCCCCGTATTCTGACCGGTATTCTCGCCGGCGCTCACTTCGCGGTGGCCGGCCTGCTGCTGCAGGCGATCACACGCAATCCACTTGCCGATCCGACGATTCTCGGCATCTCGCAAGGCGCGACACTGACGGTTACGATCTTCCTGCTGTTCGCGGTCTATGGCTCGGGCGCGGATGCACACACGCTCTACAGCCTGCCGTTGCACTGGTTGCCACTCGTCGCCTGTGCGGGTGGCATGCTGACCGGACTGCTCGTCTATTATCTCGCGATGCGCAATCGCTTGAGCGTGCTGCGGCTGACGCTTTCCGGAATCGCCATCGGCGCGACGTTGCATGCCTTGGCGATGGGGCTGATCGCCGGGTGGGGCAGTTCCCGCTTCGAGATCGTCATGCAATGGCTGTCGGGGAGCCTCTATGCGCGCAGTTGGGAGCATGTGGTTTTTCTGCTCCCCTTTACGTTTGCTGCCGCGGTGGCCTTGCCCCTGTTGCACCGCTCGATAGACATGCTCCGATTTGAAGAAGACGTGGCCCGATCGTTCGGCCTTTCCTACCGCCTGCACTTCAGCCTGGTTCTTCTCACCGCCTGCGGTCTCGCGGCGAGCGCCGTTGGAACAGTTGGTCCGCTGATCTTCGTCGGCCTCGTTGTGCCGCATCTCGCGCATTTTCTCGCCGGGCGGAGTTTCGGCATGGTCATGCCGCTTACGGTGGTCCTCGGCGCCTCTCTCGTGACGGGCGCCGACCTTGCCGGACGTTTGCTTGGCCAGGCGGAGGAAATCCCGATAGGCGTAATCACCGCGCTTACTGGTGCTCCTGTGCTCCTCTTCCTTCTGCGCCGCCGTTCCTGAGGCATGCCCATGATCCTGAAAGCAACAAACGTCAGCATAAGATACGGTGCGCACTGCGCGCTCGACGGCTTCTCGCTTGGCTTTTCCCCCGCGGAGATAGTGGCACTTATCGGTCCGAATGGTTCGGGCAAGAGTACGGCTCTGCATGCGCTTGCCGGGCTGACGCGCCCGGAGGTAGGCGAGGTCGTTCTTGACGGACGGGAGATGAGGCAGTGGAAGAGGAGGAACCTCGCCAAAAGGCTCTCTTTCCTGCCCCAGGCGCCTTACGCACCGGACGACATGAGCGTGGAGCAATTGGTTCGGCAGGGACGCTTCGCTCACCTCGGACCGTTTCAGGGCTTTCGCAGTGAAGATCGCATGGCCGTTCAGTGGGCGCTCGAAAGCACCGGCCTCGAGGAACTTGCCGATCGCGGATTGAAGGAACTGTCCGGCGGCGAACGCCAGCGCGCGTGGATCGCCGCGGCGCTCGCCCAGGAAAGCGGCATATTGATTCTCGACGAACCGACCTCGTTTCTCGATATCGGTCACCAGGTGGAAATACTCGAGCTGATTTCCCGGCTTAGCCGCGAGCGCGGCGTGACCGTGGTCATTGCGATCCACGATCTCAATCACGCCATGGCGATCGCGGACAGGATCGCGCTTCTTTCCGCAGGCAGACTCGTGTTCGAAGGCTCGCCGGCCGCACTCAGCACCACAGGTCTTCTCGAGACGACCTTCAACGTCAAAGGCAAGTTCATTCGATCCGATGCCGCAGACGCACCCTATCTGCAGATACGGGTTCAGCGGTAGACGACAGGTGCGCCGTCCGCTCCAGCAAACACACAACGGGGAGTGAGTGGGAAAGAGTGAGCGGGTTGCCTCTGCATCCCGCTCGCTTGGGAGGTAGTGAATGGTGATGGGTCGGTCCGACCCAAAGTCCTAGCGGCCTAGTGCCGATATATGGCCTTAGGCTTGTAGTGCCCGGCGTCGGCCTTTTCGAACAGCTCATCTACCTGCGTGTGGCGGATCGGCCTGTCGCTATCATCGGAAACGAGATTCTGTTCCGAGACATAGGCGACGTATTCGGTTTCATCATTCTCCGCGAACAGGTGATAGAAGGGCTGGTCCTTGGCGGGCCGGATCTCCTGCGGGATCGCGTTCCACCATTCTTCCGTATTGGCATATTCCGGGTCGACGTCGAAGATGACGCCGCGAAACGGGAATATCCGATGGCGAACCACCTGTCCGATCTCAAATTTCGCGTTTCTTTGTTTCATGACGCAACACATCCTTTCAGATGATTATCTGGGTTGTCGCATGTGGAACATCAATAGGTAGGCCAACCCGCCGGCGAACCGTTCGTTCCGGCGTCGAACTAAAAAGGCGGGATTCGAATGAACCCCGCCGCCTCGTTCATTTCGAACGGACCTGGCCAATGGGGTGCCCGGTCCGAGCCGTCATCAGACGGAATAGTACATGTCGAACTCGACCGGGTGCGGGGTCATTTCGAAGCGCATGACCTCCTGCATCTTCAGTTCGATGAAGGAGTCGATCTGGTCGTCGTCGAAGACGCCGCCGGCGGTCAGGAACTTGCGATCCTTGTCCAGGCTCTCGAGGGCTTCGCGCAGGCTGCCGCAGACTGTCGGGATCTTCTTCAGCTCCTTCGGCGGCAGATCATAGAGGTCCTTGTCCATGGCTTTGCCGGGATGAAGCTTGTTCTTGATGCCGTCGAGACCGGCCATCAGCATAGCGGCGAAGGCGAGGTAGGGGTTCGCGCTCGGGTCCGGGAAGCGGACTTCGACGCGCTTTGCCTTCGGGTTGCTGCCGAACGGAATGCGGCAGGAGGCCGAGCGGTTGCGGGCGGAGTAGGCAAGCAGAACCGGCGCTTCGTAGCCCGGGACGAGACGCTTATAGGAGTTCGTCGACGGATTGGTGAAGGCGTTCAGCGCCTTGGCATGCTTGATGATACCGCCGATGAAATAGAGGCAGGTCTCGGAAAGGCCGGCATATTCGTCGCCGGCAAACGTCGGCCTGCCGTCCTTCCAGATTGACAGATGCACGTGCATGCCGGAGCCATTATCGCCGAAGACCGGCTTCGGCATGAAGGTCGCGGTCTTGCCATAGGCATTGGCGACCTGGTGCACCACGTATTTGTAAATCTGCATCTTGTCGGCGTTGCGCACCAGCGCGTCGAACTTGACGCCGAGTTCATGCTGAGCCGCGGCCACTTCGTGGTGATGCTTTTCCACCGTGACGCCCATTTCGGTAAGAACGGTCAGCATCTCGGAGCGCATGTCCTGGCTGCTGTCGACCGGCGGGACCGGGAAGTAGCCGCCCTTGATGCGCGGGCGATGGCCGAGGTTGCCCGTCTCGTAGTCGGTGTCGTCATTGGAGGGCAGTTCGGAGCAGTCGAGCTTGAAGCCGGTGTTGTACGGGTCGGCCTTGTATTTGACGTCGTCGAAGACGAAGAATTCCGCTTCCGGACCGACGAAGATGGTGTCGCCGATGCCTGAGGCCTTGAGATAGGCTTCGGCCTTCTTGGCCGTACCGCGCGGGTCGCGATTATAGGATTCGCCCGAGACGGGATCGAGAATGTCGCAGAAAATGACCATGGTGGACTGGGCGAAGAACGGGTCCATATGCGCCGTTTCCGGATCGGGCATCAGTACCATGTCGGACTCGTTGATAGCCTTCCAACCGGCAATCGAGGAACCGTCGAACATGACGCCGTCGGCGAACATGTCTTCATCGACGACAGCGATATCCATCGTCACGTGCTGCAGCTTGCCTTTCGGATCGGTAAAGCGCAGGTCGACGAACTTGACGTCGTTATCCTTGATTTGCTTCAAAACTTCACTCGCAGTCGTCATTTGTTGCAATTCCCTGTTGAGATGACGAGGATTGGAAAAATTCGGGGCCGGGCGGCCCCAGGATGAGGTGACGGTATCAGACGGTGACGTTATCGGACGACGCGATCAGATGGCGTCGAGGCCCGTTTCGCCGGTGCGGATTCGAATGACTTCTTCCACATTGGATACGAAAATCTTCCCATCACCAATGCGGCCGGTTTGCGCTGCATTGCGGATGGCTTCGATCACAGCCTCCGCATTTTCATCCGCCAGCACCACCTCGACCTTCACCTTCGGCAGGAAGTCGACGACGTACTCGGCGCCCCTGTAGAGCTCGGTGTGTCCCTTCTGCCGCCCGAAGCCCTTCGCTTCCGTGACGGTTATCCCCTGCAGGCCGACCTCTTGAAGAGCTTCCTTCACTTCGTCGAGCTTGAAGGGTTTTATGATCGCTTCGATCTTTTTCATGAGAAAATGTCTCTCCGCTTCTCCCTTTAAAGCAGGTCGCGCCCGCTCGCCCTCCAATATGCATGTAGCGTGCCAATTTTATAGGGGAATGACGCGCTGATTGCGAAATTTCGCGGCACGAAGCGATGGGGTATCTGGGCCCGCCTCGCTCTGCGGCCGCATTCTGCCTATTTTTTAACAAGCCTCATCCTCTTAAGTGAATGATCTAGCCGCAATGCGCCACGATTCGTGCTAAGTGCGTGTTATTTGAGCAACATTTACGTGCAAGTGCATAATTGTTGTGCACTTTTCTTATCTGTCGCTCGCCCTTGTCTTGCGGTCCCGACCGCGCTTAGATCGGCTCCATGAGTGACGCTCTCCAAGACATTCTCGTGACCCCGGCCGAGATGGCAGCCATCGACCAGGACGCTGCGCGTTCGGGCATCGATGGCTTTTCGCTCATGCGCTCGGCAGGGATGGCCGTCTCGGCTGCCGCCTTGCGCCTCTTTCCGGCGGCGCGTCGTTTTGCCGTGCTTTGCGGGCCCGGCAACAACGGCGGCGATGGCTATGTGGCCGCGGCCGCTCTGGCGCGATGCGGCGCCAATGTCGTCGTCTTCGCGCTCGGCGACCCGGCGATGTTGAAGGGCGATGCGGCGCGCGCCCGTAACGCCTGCACGCTCGAGACAGGTGCTATCGCGGCCTATGAGCCGCAGTCGGGGGATGTCGTCGTTGACGCGCTCTTTGGGGCAGGCCTCTCGCGTGATTTGCCGGATGAGGCCCGCACAATCGTCGAGCGCGTGAATGAAAGCGGCCTGCCGGTCCTTGCGGTCGACCTGCCTTCGGGAATTGACGGGCATAGCGGAGAAGTGAGGGGCGCAAGCTTCATCGCCGCCCACACGGTGACGTTCATGGCAGCCAAACCCGGCCATCTGCTCATGCCGGGTCGCGCCCGTACCGGTACGTTGGAAGTGTTCGATATCGGTATTCCGGCGCGGCTCGTAACGGCGCGATCCGGTGATTTGCGCGTCAACACGCCCGCGATTTGGAAACATCACGCTGCGTGCCTCGATCCGGGGACTCACAAATACAAGCGGGGCCATCTCGCCGTCCTTTCCGGCGGACAGATGTCGACTGGCGCTACACGCCTTTCGGCGGCGGCGGGCCTTCGTGCCGGTGCGGGCTTGGTAACGCTCGCCTCTCCGGCGGATGCGCTCGGGGTCAACGCCTCGCACTTGACGGCCGTGATGCTCAAGGAGATCAGGAATGCCGCCGATCTCGCCGATTGGCTCAAGGACAAGCGGCTGAATGCCTTCGTGCTCGGGCCCGGTTTCGGCGTTGGTAAGAAGGCGCGGGACTTCACCTTGATGCTGTGCGACCGGGCATTGGTTCTCGACGCCGATGGAATGACTTCGTTCCAGCAGGGAAGGAAGGAACTCTTTGAGGTGATAGCGGCGAGCGGCGGCGAGGTAGTGCTGACGCCGCACGAGGGGGAATTTGCCCGGCTCTTTTCGGAAATCGCCGCGGATGGCGCGCTGTCCAAGATCGAAAAGGCGCAGGCCGCCGCGAAACTGAGCCATGCCGTGATCGTCTACAAGGGACCGGATACGGTGATTGCCGCCCCCTCCGGCCGCGCCGTCGTTAACGCCAATGCGCCGCCCTGGCTTGCGACCGCGGGATCGGGCGACGTGCTTGCCGGCATCATCGGCGCGCATCTGGCGCAGGGAATGCCTGCCTTCGAGGCGGCGGCGGCCGCCGTCTGGCGCCACGGCGAGACGGCCATTCGCGCTGGCCGCACTGCCACGGCCGAGACCCTCGTCGAGAACATACCGCCGCTTGCGTGACCGGCAGCGGCGCGTGCCCCGAAAAGGCGCGCCGCGCTGAGATCATTTCATTGTTTCATCGAAACGGAGAAATGATCTAACTATTTGAAAGGGCGTAATTCCGGATGGAAAACGGTTACACACTTTTCCTGGAATTGCTCTAGCCGCGCGTACCCTTGGCGATCGGCTCCTGATAGGTAAAGCCCATGTCCCAGGGGAAATAGATCCAGGTGTCCTGGCTGACCTCGGTGACGAAGGTGTCGACAAGCGGGCGGCCCTTGGGCTTTGCGTAGACGGCGGCGAAATGTGCCTTGGGCAGCATGGCGCGGACTTCCGCGGCGGTCTTGCCGGTGTCGGTCAAGTCGTCGACGATCAGCACGCCTTCGCCCCCGTCCTTGGCGATCTCCGGCGAGATGCCCTTTAGCACCCTCATCTGACCCTGCGTGTCGTAGTCATGATAGGACGCAATGCAGACGGTTTCGATCATCCGGATATTGAGTTCCCGGGAGATGATGGCAGCCGGCACGAGGCCGCCGCGCGTGATGCAAACCATTGCGCGCCATTCCTGCCCATTGTCCGCCAGCCGCCAGGCGAGCGCACGCGCGTCGCGGTGAAACTGATCCCAGGAGACGGGAAAGGCTTTCTCGGGAAGGGACATATGCGGGGCTCCGGCTTCTCATTCAACGTCGATGCGGAAACGCCGCCGCGGGTCGACGTGTCAGGCGCGGCGCTTCCATGATTTGCACCATGCAATAGCGGCAAGGAAGCCAAGAGTGCAAGGGGTCGCTCGCACTGGGCGCGAGGCCGTCCTCCCGTGGTTTCTCGACCCGCAGCCGAACTGCGAGCGATACATTCCAGCTACGCCTGGAACGGAAGTGTGGCGTGGGGTCCTAAGTGTTCTGCCGCGACCGGGAGATCGCCTCGATCATCGCCGCCACGTCGGCCTCGGCGGCAGCAAGTACGCCAGCGTCGCGTGCCCGGATGACAATGTCCGTCGAGAAGCTCCTGCCGTCGAATTTCGGATACGACCCGATGCTCGTGTCGGGATGATTCTTCTGGACTTCCGCCAAACGCGCACCGATGTCGCCCTCGCCATGGGGAGAGCGAACTGTGCGGGAGAGAACGGGCGTGCCGGTCGTAAGGCTTGGCAGCAGGCTGTCGAGCATCGCCTGAAACACTTGCGGCACACCGGCCATGACATAGACGTTGTCGATCGCAAAGCCGGGCGCCGTCGATACGGGATTCGGAATATGCCTGGCGCCGATCGGCATCCGCGCCATCCGCTTGCGGGCATCGGTAAACTCCATGCCACGGCGCGCATACATGGCGCCAAGCAGTTCCATCGCGTTCGGATCATGGATGCACTCGACACCGAAAGCCTTCGAGATAGCGTCGGCGGTGATATCGTCATGCGTCGGACCGATGCCGCCGGAGGTGAAGACGTGGTCGTAGCGGCTACGCAGCGCATTGACCGCTTCCACGATTGCCTGTTCCTCGTCGGCTACGATGCGCACCTCGCGCAGATCAATGCCGACCATGGTCAACATGTCCGCAAGATGGCCGATGTTCTTGTCCTTGGTGCGGCCGGAAAGGAGCTCGTCGCCGATGGCGAGCATGGCGGCGGTGACGATCGTGGCGCTGGTCATTGGTACTCCGGGCGTGGCTCGAACCGCTCTGCACGGTCCGGTGGCGAATGGCTGAACAGGTGTCGGCCGCCCTGTTCCGGCGGCGAACTCACCGCATCGGCGAGGGTGTTCAAAACTGTCCCATCGCCGCCTTTTTGTGGTAACATCGCGCCGTCCGGCATGCAAATGCCACAGGCAAGAAGGAGCAGAAGGGGCTGTTCGGCGACAGCCCGGGTGGGGCAGGACATGTCCCTGAAATCCATGGGAGTGAAGAATGGTGCGGATCACTTATTCGATCGTTCCACACGACGGAGGCTGGGCCTACAAGGCCGCCGACGTGTACTCAGAGCCCTTTCCCAGTCGCGAGATGGCGCTGGCTGCCGCAAAGGCTGCAGCGGCCGAACAGCAAGTCGGCGGCGACGATGAGGAAATCAGCTTCCAGGATGAAAGGGGAGTCTGGCATTTTGAACACGCCGATGGGGGAGATCGACCTGAAGCAACCGTCGAGGATGGCTAAAGAAGTGTGTTGAAGGGCAGTGCCTACGGGCAGGGTTCGCCCTTGCCGTCCACGTACGCGGCGACTAACGCGACGGAGGATTTCCATGCATTACAGCGTTCAGATCTTCACCTGGACCCCTCGGGAAGGTGTGCATCAGGTGGGATCGGTAATCGAAGTCGATGCGCCCAATCCCAAGGCCGCGGCAGTATCCCTGCTCGGGCTGCGGCTTGACGACAAGGGTAAGTCGTCAAAACTCGCAGTTAGGGTCTGGCGAGGCGAAGACGCTAATAAGGCCGACTGCGATTGTTTTTACTATCATTGAGGCGAGCTTTTAGAGCGGCGGCTGTGCGATTTACCTGATCGGTCTCCGCTCAGGTGGGTGTGCACTGCGGCCAGATGATCTGCATCAATCGGCGGCCCTTGCTAGCGCTCTTCTCTGCGCGTGGGAACGGCTTATCAAAGAGTGACCTGCCCGCAGGAGCAGCCGTTCATCACGCGTACCCGCCTGATATTCCTCGATCAGCATCCTGCCATATCGCTGTGCCTGGGCGCTCTCGCGAGGCCATCGGTACTCGCGGCACAGCCGGTCGAATACGCGCTGAAGCGCGTCGAGGTCTTCCGGAAGCAGAGGCACGGTGCTGGATGCTTGCAGTGGGCGCACGCCGGTATCCCCCAGTATTGAAGCGAGGACATTTTTTGAGGCGGCTTACCTTGCCAGCAATGCGCGACGATTGAACCCCTGCCGAATCAGGGGTTGCATGAAATTTTAAGATCCTCTCCGTGCGCAGGCACAGGGGAACCTTCGGAAATGTCCGGGGTTGAACGACTGAGAACAGGAAAGGATCGCGAATATGAGCAACCCCAAATACGACGATCTTACCGACCAGCCGATGCCATCGCCGACGTGGAAGCCGGAGCCCAGGGAAATGGACATGGATCCCCAACCCCTTCCGGATCAGGCAGCGGAGTCCGGCACCGAGGACGCCGACCAGCCGCCAGCGAGGAGCGGCATGTCCGAGCGCAGAGAGAAGCCGACGGAGGGAGCCCCCGAGGATAACCCGGTTCATCACACCGGTCGTGTTCCGCCAAAGGTGACCGACGATGAGGCCTGACCCCTCGCTTCATAGTTCCACCCCGAAGCGCTTGGAGGAACCGCTCGGCGACGTTAGGACTTTTGGCCGTGCCGCGTCGGACTAAGGTCCTATACATCTAACATGATGACACCCTAGTTTTTTGGGAGCCGCGGTAACACACCCACAAGAACCTAATTGTTTCAGAGCCAATTTAGAGCAGGGCCCGCCCGATGTTGTGGTGGGCTCTGCTTGAGGCTTGAGAAGCGTTTGCTTCACCGGGTCGGAAACGGCCGACACCGGCATCCCCTTCGGCTGAAACGGCAGCCCAGCGCAATTTCGCTTGGCCGGAACGACGCGCAGGGCTTGCCCCCGGCATTGGAGCCCCTTCTAATTGGCCGGACCCGACGAGGAGGGGTGATTCATGTTCTACGCGATCTTGGCTATCACGAGGAAGAAGTGGTCGAATCCTGGACCAAGGAGGAGGATGCCGCTCTGATGACTGAGCTGCTCCAAATCAATGACCGTCTTGTCCGGGAGAAGCGTTTGGGGCCGGCCGCGCGGCTTGGCTCGACGCAGGGTGCCGTGACCTTGCGCGGCGATGGTGCAGGCATGGTCATCGACGGTCCGTTTACCGAGACCAAGGAGCAGTTGCTCGGTTTCTACGTTGTGGATTGCCCAACGATCGAGGCAGCAACAGCGATAGCGCGCGACCTGCGGCGCGCCAATCCGAGCGCGGTGTATGAAATCCGGCCGATCGTGCTCTATCTCCCCGGCGCGCCGCTGGAGGCCTCGGACGAGAAATAGCGAGCTTTCACACACTATATTCGCAAAAATTGCAGCGCCCGTGCGGGGGAAGCACGGGCACTGCCTGCCACAGGTTGGGGGGGCCTGCATGCCGCTCGGGGAGAGCGACACATAGTAAATCATGTAATGCTAATATTGTTCCGTGACGGCAGCCCGGACGGACTGCCCGTTCTCCATTCGGACCGATGCTCGAAACAAAACCAGTTCGGCTCGGCCCCGCCGCTATCGAAGCCGAAGGCGCCCCACTTCTTGCAGCCGGGATGCTCGCAGTAGTGGACGTAAAGGCTTGGGTCTTTACGGGGCACTGCGCCTCTTTCGTCGCTCATCATGCGCTCCCTACCGTCGCCGGTCCACGCGGTCACGGGTGAAACCGCGGGTGCACGCACTGAAAACCCTTTAAATGGCCGCCACTTCGTAGGTGGATGTTCTTATTATGTTCGAATTTCACTGAGACTCAATGCAGCATTCTCGGGTCGGGGCGGGCGAGCGTGGCGCCTCTTTCCGGCTGTGCGTTTAAACGCATTTCCATCACATATTCTTCAGTCAGATCCATCAACGCGAGCGCGATTTCCTGCCACGACCAGCCCGCGCGTTCGGCGATACCGGTCAGCGCTTGAAATTCGCAGTCAATCGCACGCTGGCATTCAAGCTGGCGCTCAGGATGGTCGTCGTGGACAGTTGGTGCAACGATCTTCGACATCGTTCCTCCTATCTGGAGCTGAAACTCCGGAAAGTACCTGACAGTTCCACGCGAGAGCCGAGGAACAAGGGCTCGCCTGACGCGGCCCCTCCGGAACCGACCGGAGCGATGAGGGCTTTGTCGGACTCAATGGCGCGATAGATTCGTGACGAAGACGCGGGCCGGAAATATCGGGCGGAAGAAGCGGCCTCACCCAACCGGCGCTCGTCGCCTGGCTCGATATGGCTTAGCCGAATGAGGGCAGCATCCTTCAAAGGTTATCAGGGGGAGGGCGAAAGATGCCATGGTCCGAGATCAATAGCGGCATCAATGCGGCAAGGAGGCGTTCGCTGGAACGTCTTGGCGACACATTTTGCAAGAGACGAGGGAGGAGCTGCAAAACATTTCCTTGACTGAATCGGCTAAGTAATTGATCAAAACGCCGGGCGGACGTGGCGAAACTGGTAGACGCAAGGGACTTAAAATCCCTCGCCGAAAGGCTTACGGGTTCGATCCCCGTCGTCCGCACCAAGCCTGCGAGCATACCGCTCTACCGGTTCGCGGTCATAGGCGAGAGGGGTTGGCGGAGCGTGCTGTCCGATCGAGTGCCGGTGATTGTCGGCAGCTCTCAAGGTGCGGCGATTTTGAATGGCTGGTCGACGCTTGCGCTCTTGCCGCTGTTTATGTCGTTGAAACGGAAGCGCAGAATATAGTCGCCGGCAGGGGCGCCGGTGACATCGACCGTCAGGGTCGCGTAAATTTCCTGATTGCGCAGGTAGCCCTTGAAGGTGAAATCGCCGAATGCCTTCTGGCCGGCAAGAATCTCTCCCTTCGGATTGAGGATGTCGAAATCGACCGTGAACCGCGTCTCGAGCTTGCCCTTGTCGTTTGCCTCTTTCCAGGTCAGCCCTACAGGCTCGACATAGGACACCAGCGCCTCTCCGGTCTTGAAGACCGGCTCGGGCTTCGGCTCGTACATGGCGTAGCCAGCCGGATCACCGATGACGAAGACAGCCTTGCCGATCGCGAAGGGCAGCGTTTGCGAGAAGGCGCTCATCGCCTGCCGCAGCGTTTCCCGCGCGCCGGCCGCGTCGCCGGAGCTCGCCTGCTTTTCCGCCCTGGCCGCGGCATCCGCCAGCGGTCCGGCCTGTACGGCAAAGTGGGTCGAAGCGAAAGTCGCAGCGGTGAGCGCCAGAAGCAGGAGTCGCTGTTTCGGCATAACGTTTCCCCAATGCCCGAACGCTCAAAGACTTTCGGCATTTGGCATGGGGAGTCAAGATAAGGCTGCGCCGGCAGCGGCCGTTACTGCTTCCAGAAGATTGGGGTCAGAATAACGAGGACAGTCAGCACCTCGAGGCGACCGAGCAGCATCATGAGCGACAGCAGATAGAGCTCGGGATCCGCAAGCGTTGAGAAATTTCCGATGGGGCCGATGATGCTGCCAAGGCCCGGGCCGACATTGGAGAGGCAGGTGATCACGGCTGAGACGGACGTGACGAGATCGTAGCCAAAAGCCGCCATCGCCAAGCTGCCGAAAACCCACAGGAGGATATAGGTAATGAAGAACAGGAAGATGGCGCGTTGCGCATCGGCATCGACGGTGTTGCGGCCATATCGAACCGCATAGATGGCATTAGGATATACGAGCTTGTTGAGGCCTGATCGTATCGCGTTGAAAAGGACGATGAACCGATAGGCCTTGATACCGCCCGCGGTCGAGCCGGAGCATCCGCCCATGAAGGTGGCGATGAACGCCGCCATGACGACGAAGGGCCCCCACAGACTGTAGTCTTCGCTGGTATAACCGGTGGTTGAAAGGATCGAAGTGACATTGAAGAAGGAATATGTCAGCGCGAGGTGAAAATCGACGCCGTTTGCAAGCCGGTGGTAGATCGCGACGGCCAGGGAAAATACGACAAGATAGCCAAGGAAGACGACGATCTGCGGGTCGCGCAACGCGTCAAGCCGGCCGCGCGCGACGAACACGATAAGGATCGAAAACGGGAGGCTGCACAGCGTCATGAAGAACGTGCTCACCCACAAGAGCGGGAGGCTACCGAAATAGGCGAAGGATGCATCGTGGGTCGAGAAACCGCCGGTCGCGACAGTCGTCATCGCGTGGTTGATCGCGTCGAAGCGGTTCATTCCGGTCATGCCGTAGCCGATTGCGCAGAGGAGGGTGATCGTCACGTAGACGGCTAGGAAGGCGCGGCTGAAGGTTGCGAGGCGGGCAAATGGCTTGTCGCTGGTGTCGGAGGATTCCATCTTGAAGAAGGACATTCCTCCGACGCGCAGGTAGGGGATGATGAAAAGACCGAGGACGACGACGCCTATGCCGCCGAGCCAGCAAAGCAGCGAGCGCCAGAGCAGGAGACCTGGCGGCGCATCGTCGAGGCCCACGATCACCGTCGAGCCGGTGGTCGTGACCGCCGATACGGACTCGAAGAACGCCTGGGCGAAATCGAGCTTCATCGAGGAAAGCCAGAGCGGGATCGCGCCGATGACGGAAAAGGCGAGCCACAGCACGTTGACCAGCAGGAAGCCGAATTTCTTCGAGAACGGCGGCGGACCAGAGCGGGTCGCCATGAAGGTTGCAGCCGAAAAGCCGCCGACGATGAAAGCCGTAACCGCAAAGACCTGCCAGTCCGGATGGCCGTAATAGAGATCGATCAGCGCCGGAAGAAACATCGCAGCGGAGAGGTAGAGTCCCAGGATCGCCGCGATATGGACAGCGTGCCGGATCAGATTTGCATTCAAGCGTGATTTCCCGGAAGCGATTATCGATGGGTCGGCCATCGTCCAGACGGGCGCGATACTGCCGCGCATCCTTGATTCGTGTCAAATCAATGGTCTCGGGCGCAACAATGTGCCATAGCCACCGCCATCGGCAAACTCAACGAATGATGTCACGTTATGAAGCAGGATGTTGAAAACGCGGCGGCGGCAATGCGCGAGATCTTTCCGGCAACGCCGCTGCAGCTCAACGAGCACCTGAGCGCCCGCTACGGCGCCACGATCTTTCTGAAACGCGAGGATCTCTCGCCGGTTCGATCCTACAAGATCCGCGGCGCCTTCAATTTCTTCCGGAAGGCGCTGGGCTCCGGGGCGGCAGGCAAGACGTTCGTATGCGCCTCCGCGGGCAATCACGCGCAGGGTTTTGCCTTCGTCTGCCGGCATTTTGGTGTGCCGGGCGTCGTGTTTATGCCGGTGACGACGCCCCAGCAGAAGATCGACAAGACGCGCATTTTCGGCGGCGAATTCATCACGATCCGTCTCGTCGGGGATATCTTCGACCAGTGCTATCAGGCGGCGCGCGACCATGTCGAAGCGATCGGCGGCGTCATGGTGCCGCCCTTCGATCATGCTGATATCATCGAGGGCCAAGCGACGGTTGCGGCGGAGATTGCCGAGCAGTTGGCGGACGGCGTGCTGCCCGATCTCGTGGTGCTGCCCGTCGGCGGCGGCGGGCTAGCGGCCGGCGTCACCGGGTATTTCGATGGCAGCCTTTCGGCCGATCGCTTCATCTTCTGCGAACCGGCGGGTGCTCCAAGTCTGCGGCGGAGCCTTGAAAGCGGCAGCGTCGTCACGCTCGATCAAGTGGATAACTTCGTCGACGGCGCGGCGGTGGCGCGCATTGGCGATCTCAACTTCGCGGCACTCGAGGCATTCTCGCCGGAGCAGGTGATGCTGCTGCCCGAGAACGCGATCTGCCTGACGATCACCGAGATGCTGAACGTCGAAGGCGTCGTTCTGGAGCCGGCCGGCGCGTTGTCTCTCGCGGCGCTTGAGGCGCTTGGTCGCGACAAGCTCGAAGGCAGGACCGTGGTCGCCGTCGTTTCCGGAGGCAATTTCGATTTCGAGCGCCTGCCGGATGTGAAGGAGCGGGCCATGCGCCACGCCGGATTGAAGAAATACTTCATTCTGCGCATGGCGCAGCGCCCCGGCGCCCTTCGCGATTTCCTCAATCTGCTGGGCGAAGAAGACGACATCGCACGCTTCGAATATCTGAAGAAGTCCGCCCGCAATTTCGGTTCCGTCCTCATCGGCATCGAGACCAAGCATGCGGAGAATTTTCCGGACCTGAAGCAGCGTTTCGACGCGGCAGGGCTGCGCTATCAGGACATTACCGACAACGAGATCCTCGCCAACCTCGTCATCTGATCCGGCATCGTTTTCAGCGATGAACTTTGGCTTTGACAGCCTCGGCGGGCACAGCTAACTGTGAAGCATGGCATCGTTCTTCTCGAAACTATTCGGCTTTTCCGGCGGCTCTGAGAAGCAGGTACAGCCTGCGGCGGGAAAGACGGAGACCTATGCGGACTGCCTGATCCGTGCCACGCCGATGCGCGAGGGCGCGCAATACCGGCTCGCGGGTAGCATCGAAAAGGCCATGCCCGACGGCGCGACGAAGGTGCGCAATTTCATTCGGGCCGACCTCTTCACCTCGGAGCAGGACGCCATCGATTCGGCGCTGCGCAAGGGGCGACAGATCATCGACGAGCAGCGCTCGACGCTCTTTTCCGACGACGCGCAGTCCCGCTCGGTCTGACGCGATCGGCGATAATCGTTTGCGTCCGGTAGGTTGACGCCGTTTGTTCATGCGCTCCATTAGCTTTGACAGCTCTCGCGGCCGGCCGGGCGCTATCAGAAATGGCGCCGGGCCGCGGCCTCTCAAAGCTTGATGCGAAACCGCGCGAAGCCATCGGCGCCGTCGCCGGCATCTTCGATAGCCACCGCCTTGACCTGCGACAGGAACTCCCGCGCCTTCGGGCTGCTGTGGAAGAGCACGCTCGTGTCCTCAAGCGGTGCAAATTTCCAGTTCGAATCGGCTGACGGGTTGATCGTCCCCTGGTCGAGAATGTAGCGGACGATCACGTCGCGGTTGGTGTCTGGCGCGACGAAGACCACCTTGTCGGCAGCGATCTCCGGAAAATGGCCGCCACCGCCGGCGCGGTAATTGTTGGTCGCGACGACGAACTTCTGACCAGGATCAATCGCCTTGCCGGCGAATTGCAGGTCGCGAATGCGGTTTGCCTGCGGCTTCACAAGATTGCCGTCCTTGTCGAACTTCGGCGGCTGCGAGAGGTCGATCTGATAGGTGACACCATCGATGACGTCGAAATTGTAGGACGGGAAATCACCGTTGATCAGGCTCGCGTCGATCGATCCCGGAGCGATCCGGTTGAAGATGCCGGCGGACATTTCGAGCCAGTTCAGCACCTGCTCACCGGTGATCACGACCGCCTGCACCGTATTGGGATAGAGGTAGAGATCGGCGACGTTCTTGATGGCGATGTCGCCCGCCGGAACGTCGGTATAGTAATCCGCGCCGCCGCGCCCGCCGGCCTTGAACGGAGCGGCCGCGGAAAGCACCGGCAGATCCTTGTGCTCGGTGTCCTTGAGCATGTCGCGGATATACCAGGTCTGTGCCTGGCTGACGATCTGCACGGACGGGTCGTCGGCGACGAGGGCGAAATAGGAGTAGAGTGGCGCCGAAGTCCTGCCGACGGGCGTGCGAACATAGGCGAGTGTCGCGTCATGATCCTTCTGCGCAGCCGCAAGCACCTCCGGCTTGTCGCCGACTTCGGCGATCACCTTCTTCCCGTCCCGCCGAAAGATCGGCCGTGCCTCGCTGGTGGAGCCGATCACGCGCCATTCGCCGCCATCGCGTTCGAGCATGAGATCGATCAGACCGAGATGGGAGCCCCAGAAACCGCCCATGACGCCGGGCTTTCCGGAAATCAGCCCCTTGGCGTTGTCGACACCGGCAAAACCGTCGAACTTGGGTCCGGGAAAGTCGAGGTGGCTGTGGCCGGTGACGATCGCGTCGATGCCGTCAATCGCCGCCAGCGGCACCGATGCATTTTCGAGATTCTCGGCATAGGCCTGCTGCCCGATGCCGGAGTGGGAGAGGGCGATGACGAGATCGGCGCCTTCCTCGCGCATCTGCGGCACCCAGGCTTCAGCGGTCTTGACGATGTCGCGCGCATTGGCCTTGCCCTCGAGATTTTTGGCATCCCAGGTCATGATCTGCGGCGGCACGAAGCCGATCAGGCCGATGCGGATCGGATGCTCCTGGCCGGCGCCATCCCTGACCTTTCGATCGAGGATGACGTAGGGCTTGAGGAAAAGCGCGTCCTGGCGCGGAGTGGCAGCAAGCCCGCCCTTGGTCAGATTGGCGCAGACGATCGGAAAATTCGCGCCGTGGAGGACATTGAACATGAAGTCCAGGCCGTAATTGAATTCGTGATTGCCGAGCGTGCCGCAATCGTAGCCGAGCACGTTCATCGCGGCGATGATCGGATGCATGTCGCCTTCCTTCATGCCGCGTTTGTAGGCGATGTAGTCCCCCATCGGATTGCTTTGAAGGAAATCACCATTGTCGACGAGGATCGTGTTCGTCGCCTCAGCCCGGATCTCATCGATGATCGAGGCGGTGCGAGCGAGACCGAGCGTGTCGTTCGGCTTGTCTGCGTAGTAGTCGTAAGGGAACACGTGGACGTGCAGATCGGTCGTTTCCATGATCCGCAGATGCGCCTGGTCAGCGCTTGCGCGGGCGGAGAAGGGGTGAAGGACCACGAGAGCCGAGGAGGCGGCCAGGCCACCGAGCAAGGCGCGGCGCGAGATAGGATGCGGGACGATCGTCTGTTGCATAATGCTCTCTGTGTTCAAACGCCTTTTTGAGATGCATGGAAACGCTGGAAGCCGCTCTCGTGGGTGGCCGATGCGACTTGACCGGGGGGCACTATGGCCGAATGCCTCCGCGTGGCAAAGCGGTGGATTCTTGCCTGCTCTTTTCGCGCGTCGGGGCTTAGGTAAAGCTTTCTTCAATTTCTAACTTTAAGGGAGGGCTAGATGAAAGTGGAAAGCCTCGCACGCGCATGTCAAATCCTAATCTCCTGCTCTTCTTCGGCGAGGCGCTCGTTTATGTCGCGGTGATGATAGGGCTTCTGCACTTGCGGGCGCGGGTGGGGCTCGGCGTCTTCATTGCAGCCCTCGGCGTCATGCACTTCCTTGAGACCTATCTCGCAGCAGTTTTCTACGTCCAGTTGCCGTTCGGCGTGATTTCTCCGGGCTCGGCCGTACTCTTTTCCGGCAAGCTGATGATGATCCTTCTCCTTTACGTGAAGGAGGATGCCGCGACGGTTCGCCAGCCGATCTACGGCTTGCTCGCCGGCAACTTTCTGACCGTTGCGTTGAGCCTGCTTTTGAGGCGGCATGATACGGTCGCCATCATTCCGAACCGTTTCGCCGACATCGCTTTCATCGACGAAATGGGATGGCTGATGGTTTGGGGCACGACGCTTCTCTACTTCGATTCACTCATCATCATCCTGCTCTACGAGAGGCTGGGGCGGTGGCTGCGCCGATTCGTGACGATCAGGTTCCTGGTCTGCGGCGTGGCCGTGCTGACGTTCGACCAACTGGGCTTCTATGCGGCACTTCGCTTCGTGAACGGTGCGCCCATGGACGTATTCTGGGGCGGATGGATGGCGAAGATGATGGCGGCGCCTTTCTTTGCCGCTGCCATCGGCTTTTACCTCAACGCCTCGCGTCATCCGTTCCTTGCGATTTCCGACCGCTCCTTGGGGGATATCTTCAACGATCTGACTTTCCGCGAACGCTACGAGGATCTGCTGTCCCGTTCCGGTCAGGATACTTTGACTGGCGCGCTTGATCGTGGCCGATTCGAGGGGGAAGGCCAGCAGATGATGCGCGACGCGGTTGCGCAAAATGCTCCCGTCAGCCTGATGATCATCGATGTTGACCATCTCAAGGGCATCAATGACCAGTTCGGTCATCCGGAAGGCGATCGCGTACTGCGCAAACTGGTCGAAACGGTAAGGACGAAGCTTCGGCCCACGGACCGCCTGTTCCGCTATGGCGGCGAGGAATTCGTCGTGCTCTGTCCGGGGCTCTCTTATGGCGATGCGCTCGCGCGCGCCGAAGACATACGACTTGCCGCCTCAGCTCTGGTTTCGACCTCGAACGGCCATCCGGTGACCGCCAGCATCGGGCTTTCATCGACGCTCGCCGACGGCGCGGGGATTCGCGAGTTGCTGTCCACGGCGGACGTTCGCCTCTATGCCGCGAAAAGCGCCGGCCGCAATCGGGTGGTGGGACGCTGATCTTTCTGGTTCAGATCCCGACATTGGGGCGATCGATGACCTCGCGAAGCGAGAAGCTCGAATTGATCTTCACCACATGCGGCAGCGCCGACAGCCAGTCGCGGTGGATGCGCTCGTAGTCCTCCAGATCCTTCGCCGCTACGCGCAGGATGTAATCGTATTCGCCGGACATCAGATAACAGACGAGCACATTGGGACAGAGCTTCACGGCCGCCTCGAATTCGGCGAGCGTCTTGGCGAACTGGCCGGAAAGCGAAATGTGCACGATGACCATGATCTTGTAATCGAGCGCCTTGTGCGCAATGCGGGCATGATAGCCGGCGATCGTCCCGGATTTTTCGAGAATGTCGACGCGCCGGGAACAGGCCGACGGCGAGAGGCCCACCTTTGTCGCAAGATCCGCATTGGAGATCCTGCCGTCCTGCTGGAGCATGCGCAGAATCGAACGATCAATAGCATCGAGGTCGCTCATCCGTGCTTTCCTTCAAAATTCCACCCGTCCGCGCAATAATCTACGAAAGCAATGCACGGAGAGGCACCTCTTTGCAAGGACATTCGCATGGCCATCTGTTTTGCTGGACTCCTTGATCAATGCGGCGGAAAGCCCACAGAGAGGAGAGGAACGCGAAGATGCGTGTCGGTTGCCCGAAGGAAATCAAAAACCATGAATACCGTGTCGGACTGACGCCCGGATCGGTGCGGGAATACGTCGCCCATGGACACGAAGTCATCGTGGAGACGAAGGCCGGGGCGGGGATCGGGGCGGACGACGATGCCTATCGCGCCGCGGGCGCGCGGATCGTTTCGACGGCAAAGGAAGTGTTCGAAAAGTCGGACATGGTCGTCAAGGTCAAGGAGCCGCAACCTACCGAATGGGCGCAACTGCGCGAAGGCCAGATCCTCTACACCTATCTTCATCTCGCGCCCGATCCGGATCAGACCAGGGGACTGCTCAATTCGGGTGCTACGGCGGTTGCCTATGAGACGGTGACGGATGAGCGCGGTGGTCTGCCGCTGTTGGCCCCGATGTCGGAAGTGGCTGGCCGCTTGGCTATCCAGGCCGGTGCCGCCTCGCTTCAGAAGGCGAATGGCGGCCGCGGCATCCTGCTCGGCGGCGTGCCGGGCGTGCTTCCCGCCAAGGTCGCGATCATCGGCGGCGGCGTCGTCGGCCTGCACGCGGCCAAGATGGCCGCCGGTCTCGGCGCCGACGTCTCGATCCTCGACCGCTCGATCCCGCGCCTGCGCCAGCTCGACGACATCTTCAACGGCCGCATACATACGCGCTACTCGACGATCGACGCTTTGGAGGAGGAGGTCTTTTCGGCCGATCTGGTAATCGGGGCCGTTCTCATTCCGGGCGCTGCTGCGCCGAAGCTCGTTACGCGCGAGATGCTGTCCGGCATGAAAAAGGGTGCCGTTATCGTCGATGTTGCGATCGACCAGGGCGGCTGCTTCGAGACTTCACACGCGACGACGCACTCCGAGCCGACCTATGAAGTGGATGGCATCGTGCACTATTGCGTGGCGAACATGCCGGGTGCGGTACCGATCACGTCCACCCACGCGCTCAACAACGCCACCCTTTACTACGGCCTGCAGCTCGCCGACCGCGGCCTCAAGGCGATCGCCGAAGACCGGCATCTGCGCGCCGGTCTCAACCTTCACAGGGGACGCGTGACCAACGCAGCCGTCGCTGAAGCGCTCGGCTACGATGCTCACGCGCCGGAGGCAGTACTCAACGTCGCCTGATTTTTCTGGCGACCGACCTGGCGCTTTCGCGCCAGGTCCCTCCTCAATCAGCCTCGATGCGGCACTGGTAGCAGTTATACTTCGCCGAGCGGACATGCACGAAGGCCACCTCCTGCTGCGCCAGCAATTCCCCGGCACGTTGCGCGAGATTCTCCGCAGGTACGATCCCGCCGGTTCCATAGACGATGCGTTCGTCCGCGCCGTATCCACGCAGCAGGTATTCCTTGCTGGATCCGAGAATGGGCGGCAGGGAGCGCCCGTCGTGACCTGGGCATTTTTCGGCATGCAGGAAGATCGGCCCCGTCTCGGCGTAAGCCTGCACTGACGAAAACGGCCGGTAGGCGAGGATCAGATAGGGCTCGCCTCTTTCGACATTGCGGAGGCAGTGCCTGCACGGGACGCCGTCGCCGTCCGAGATGTCCCGGTTTGGCAAGTTCCCATAGGCATCGCGGCCGCCTTGCTGCAGCCGCTCCGCCTCACCGTCGGACATCGCAATGTAGCGCAGATTCATCGCACCTCTCCTGATACTTGCTGGATCTTGGTGGAGAGGATGCGCCCTATGGTCTCGCGGCGACACCCGAAACTTGCTGCCGGGTCCGGCGTAGAGAACGACGCCTGCAGCTCCCGCTTACACCCGGAGCCAGCATTATCCGGGGCGCATCAGAGCTTCTTCGCAAACGCGAGCAACTCGTCGTCGCTCAGCGGGTTTACGGTCGCCTCGCGCGTCGCGACGGGTGAAAAGCCGAACTGCTGATAAAGCTGCAGGGCGCGGGGGTGATCGAGGCTGTTCGTCGTGACCTTGACCTTGCTGGGATTTACCGCCCACGCCTCGAACAACGCCTGCAGCAGGAACCACTTGCCGAGCCCGAGGCCAAGGGCATGTTCCATGAGTCCGAAATGGGTGATTTCGATAGCGTCGTCGTCCAATTGCTGCAGTTCGAAGAACCCCGCGGGCGCGCCGTTGACGTAGAGCACCGTGATCGTCGTGCGCTTGTCGTGGAGAATGGCCGCCAATTCCTCGTCGTTCATGCGCAGGCGTTCCGCCCAGTGCCAGCGCTTGCCGACGCGCAGATAGAGGAAGCGATAATAGGCGAGCGGAATATCCGACACGCGCAAGATCGCCGTATGTATGTTGATCGGCATAGGCAGGCTCTGCTTCGGCGGTGACGTCATTTCGAGTTCCGTCACTTGCGCCGTTAACGCCTCAGGCTTTGATCCTTGCATGATTCTCACTCTCTACCGGTTGCGACCGGCGTGTCAGACCGCGCGCCCCATTCGGACCAGGAGCCATCATAGAGCGTATTGTCGCTATGTCCCAAGGATTGAAGCGCAAGAGTGATGATGGCGGCGGTCACACCGGACCCGCAGGTGGTTACGACCGGTTTCGACAAGTCGATGCCCGTATCCGCAAACGTGCGGCGCAACGCATCGAGGCTCTTGAGCTTGCCGTTTTCGGAGAACGCACCGGACGGCAGGCTCCTGGCGCCAGGCATATGGCCCGACCGCATCCCCGCGCGCGGCTCCGCCTCCTCGCCGGCGAAGCGTCCGGCGCTGCGCGCATCGGCAATCTGCGCAAGCCGATTCTCGACGATGTCCCTCATGCGCTCGAATGACGTGACTGCCTCCGCATGGAAGCTCGCGTTGAAAGCCCGGGGGGCCGGCGTGGGTACCTCGGCGGTCGTCGGCCGACCTTCTGCCTTCCATCCATCCATGCCGCCGTCGAGAACGAAGACGTTCCTAGCGCCCATGATCCGGAACATCCACCAGACCCGTGGCGCGGTGAAGATGCCTGGGCCGTCATAGACGACGATCGTGTCGTCCTCGCCAATGCCCATGGCGCCAACTGCTTGAGCGAACGCCTCGGGGGAGGGTAGGGTGTGCGGAAGGCCGCTCGTCTGGTCGGCGATTGCGTCCTGGTCGAAGAAGACCGCCCCAGGAATGTGCGCGGCCTTGTATTCGGCCTTTGGATCGCGGTTCTGTGCCGGCAGGTACCAGGCCGCATCAACGATCTTGATCGACGGATCGCCGAGACGCTGTTCGAGCCAGTCCGCGGAAACGACAAAGCTGCTTTTGTTTTCACCTGTGTCATTCATTGTCGTCACCCCATTGCAGCGCCGCGCGTCCATTCGCCAACGCCGTTGTACCACATTGAATCGCTTCAGAATTCCTTAACTTGAGAGCAACTAGGCTCATGACCTAGACGGAGGTCCGATTCTCGGGCGCTCCGAACCGTATCCGAAAACGCCGGTTCTCCTTGCCCTTCTTCTCGATCTTGGCGATATGGATCACGCCCACTTCCTGCGTCTCGGAAACATGTGTTCCGCCACAGGGCTGGCTATCCACGGACGAATTCTCCCCGATGCACACGAGGCTCACGCGGCCAAGACCCATCGGCGGGCGGACATTCTTCGACTTGACGATGCCAGGATTGGCGGCGAGTTCCTCGTCGGTGATCCACTGTACGTAGACCGGATGGTTCTCCTCGACGAGCTTCATCAGTGCCGCCGTGACCTGATCCTTGTCGATCGTTTCGCTCATATCGAAATCGACGCGGCTCTCCTCTTCGCCGACGGACGCGCCCGTAATCGGAAACGGGCAGACGACCGACAGCAGGTGACAGGCCGTGTGCATGCGCATCAGCCGGTATCGGCGCGGCCAGTCGATGTGCAGGACGAGCTTCTCGCCGACGGACGGTGTCGGCTGCCCATCGGCGGGAATATGAACGATGATGTCCTTGGTCGCGCCGTGCCGGGTATCGGCAATCAAGATGCGGCTGCCGTCTTCCCGCTCGAGGAACCCCGTATCGCCCGGCTGCCCGCCCGATGAGGCGTAGAAACAGGTCTGGTCGAACTCGATCCCGCCGTCGTCGAGGATTGCCGTCACCCTTGCTTCGCAGGTCGAAAGATAGAAATCGTCGCGGAAGAGGGCGGTCACGGTCCTGGTCATGGCAAGGTTCTATCCGACTGGTTCGTAAGGCACGGTGATGGTCGAAGTCGTTTTCAGCCAGGAGGGAAGCGGCAGTCCTTTCGAGCTCAGGAAATCCGGGTTGAAGAGTTTCGACTGATAGCGGTTACCATAGTCGCAGAGGATCGTCACGATCGTATGTCCGGGCCCGAGGTCCCGGGCGAGTCGGACGGCGCCGGCAATGTTGATGCCGGTCGAGCCGCCGACGCAGATGCCTTCTTTTTCAATGAGATCGAAGACGTAGGGCACGGCTTCGGAATCGGGAATCTGATAGGCGAAATCGGGCGTGAAGCCTTCGAGGTTGGCGGTGATTCGGCCCTGTCCGATGCCCTCAGTTATCGAGCTGCCGCTCGCCTTGAGCTCGCCATGGGCATAGTAGTTGTAAAGTGCTGCCCCTTCCGGATCGGCAATACCGATCTTGATCGCCGGGTTCCTCGCACGCAACCCCTGCGCCACGCCGGCAAGCGTACCGCCAGAGCCGACGGCGCAGATGAAGCCGTGAACCTGGCCGTCGGTATCGCGCCAGATTTCCGGCGCTGTCGATTCCACGTGCGCGTCACGGTTGGCGACGTTGTCGAATTGATTTGCCCAGATGGCACCGTTCGGCTCGGTCTTGGCGAGCTCGGCCGCCAGTCGGCCGGAAATCTTCACGTAGTTGTTCGGGTTCTTGTAGGGGACGGCCGGCACTTCGACCAGCTCCGCACCGAGCAGGCGCAGGGCATCCTTCTTCTCCTGGCTCTGCGTCTCGGGGATCACGATGACCGTGCGGTATCCGAGCGCGCTGCCGACGACGGCAAGGCCGATTCCGGTGTTGCCGGCCGTTCCTTCGACGATCACGCCGCCCGGACGCAACTGTCCGGCTTTCTCCGCCTCGCGGATGATCCAAAGTGCGGCCCGGTCCTTCACCGACTGCCCGGGATTGAGAAACTCCGCTTTGCCGAGGATGGTGCAGCCGGTGGCTTCGGAAACGGCCTTGAGCCGGATCAGCGGTGTATTGCCGATGGCTTCGAGCACGGACGGAAGAACACGCATGTTAGTAACCTCACGCTGGACGGAAAAAACGCCGGGCTTCAGCCAAGCATTAACCTCGACGAACGGCAAGCCGATAAACATTTGGATTAAGAGCAGGATCGCCGAAATATTGGCGTCTTTTCGGCTCACTCTATGAAACAGGCAAGAAATAGCGTTTCGCAGCTTTCCTGTCCCGGGCAAAATCGTCTCCGCTGTCAAATCGACGGGCGGGAAGTGGAGAGTGCGAGCCAGGTGCTTGCCGTCGGAGAGGTTGGACCGGCCGACACTGCGCCGGCCCTGATAGAGAAGACCCCGTCGACGCGCGAGGATGAAATGACGACCGTATTTACCGCCCGCCCCGAACATGGACTGGTATGGATCACCGGGGCAAGCTCCGGCATCGGACGAGCCGTTGCGCTCCGGCTTGTGGAAGAAGGATATTCGGTGGTCGTTACGGCGCGCAGCCATGACAAGCTGGTCGCGCTGCAGTATGAGGTAACTGGCCCCGGCAAGATTGTCGTCCTCGACGGCGATGTTACCGATCCCCGTGACATGGATCGGCTGGTAGCGGCGATCGAATACGAGCACGGGCAGGTGGCGCTCGCCATTCTCAATGCCGGGGTTGTCATCCCGGTCCGCGGTGACGACCTGCACCGTGAGGACTTCGACAAGACTCTTGCCGTCAACCTTCACGGCGTCGTCAATTGCCTCATACCCGTCGTCGAGCACATGAAGGCTAAGGGACACGGGCAGATCGCCATCATGTCTTCGGCGGCCGGCTATGGCGGCGTGCCGATGAACGCGGCCTATGGCGCAAGCAAGGCGGCTCTGATCAACATGGCGGAAAGCCTCAAGTTCGACCTCGATCGCATCGGAATCCGCCTGCAGCTGATCTGTCCCGGCTTTGTCGACACCGAACGAGCGGCAAAGAGCGGCATTTCACGGCCTGCTTTGGTGAGCGTCGAAGAAGCGGCGGAGCAAATAAGCCTTGGGTTGAAGTCTTCGCGCTTCGAGATCACTTTTCCGAAGCGCTTTACCTATGTCGTCAAACTGCTGCAGCTCCTGCCCTACAGCGCCTATTTCGCCCTGCTCAACTGGCTGGTGCCTTGGCGGGACGTGGTCGCCGCCGCACCGAAGAACAAGCAGTCCGGTTCCGATGGGCAGTCGCGTCAGGCGGTGTGAAGCACGAGTACTGCGCCGAAGATCAGAGACAGACCAACCCAACCGATCGGTTTCAGCCGATGTCCGAAAAAGAGGCGGCCGCAGATGGCCGTCCCGAAAATGCCTGTCGCTCCGAGAAGGGCATAGGCAATGGCAAGGTCCATGCCCTTGACCGCGTCCGCGAGCAGCGCGAAGGCGGCAAGCACCAGAAGAATCGAAAGCGCGCCCCAGCCGCGGCGGGCAAAGCCATTCGACTTCGTCGAGGCAAGGTTCGCCGCGACGTCGAGAATGCCGGCCATCACGGCGAGGGCGAAGGAGAGGCCCGGCGCGCTCAAGAGGCTGCTCCTTCAGCCGCTTCCTCTTTGTCGCTATCGCCCGCATTGACGAGCAGGATGCCCGCGACGGCCATCGTCAGACCGAGCATTTCGCGTCCGCTGAGCACATGGCCGAAAACGAATACCGAGACGAGCGTGATGAGGGCGACGCCGGACCCTTCCCAGATCGCATAGGCGACGCCGACCGGGATCGTCTTCACCGCTCTTGCCAGAAAGATGTAGGAGAGGGCGATCGAGGCATACATGACCGCGTGCCCGAAGTAGGAGCCGGATGCGGAGGCCGCCTTCATGACCGTAAGGCCGACGACCTCGGTTACGACGGCGAGCATCAGGAAAAGCCAGGCAAGAGGCATGAGGAAACCTTGGCAAACGAAAAGAGCCATTCGGGCCTTCGCCGCGAATGGCTCTTTGGAAACTGGCTCCCCGGGCCGGATTCGAACCGGCGACCTATCGATTAACAGTCGAGTGCTCTACCGCTGAGCTACCAGGGATCATCTGCGCCGCAGAAGTGAGGCTGCTAATACAAATGCTTTTTCGATTTGCCAAGCGGTTTTTCAAAAAAAATCGCCGGCGGCAGTTGTCAGCCTGTGGAGGAGGCACCAACTCAGGAGGGACACGAAAGAGGACTGATGGCAAAAGCAGAGAAAAAAAGGCATTTCGGCATCGATCCGCAGACGCATGAGATCGTGCTCGGCAAGTGGCGGATCAAATTGCCCGACTCGCCCGCCTTGCGCATGCTGGTCGGCTCGCTCCTCATCGTCGGCGGCGTGCTCGGCTTCCTGCCGGTGCTGGGCTTCTGGATGATCCCCATGGGTCTGCTCGTGCTGTCGCACGATATTCCGATCGTGCGCCGCTGGCGGCGTAAACTCGCCGTTTGGTGGGCGCGCCGGCGAGGCACGCAGAATTCGTCCGGCGGATCCTGACGAGATGGGCAAGGCGAGAGGTGGGGCGGGTCGAATAGTGCCCAATTGAGCAGTCGGCCAGCTTCTTGAACGACGTCCTCTGCAAATTCGGTCTTGCGTCGCGCGATTTCGTATCTACAGCGAGCGGCACTCACTACAGCGCCGCGCGTCCGATCGGACGCGCAAAGGTCCCTGTGGCACTTCGAGTTGCTCCATGGTTTTAATCTTAAATCGATTTCGATTTAAGGAATCATGCAGTAACAGCTTAGCGGCTTCCGTTAAGGCATAATTTACCATGAGGGACCGCAGCGAAACTCTTCCCGGCTTCCTGCCCTGTTTTGTGCACATTCGGCGCACCAAGATGCGGGATGGATAAAGCAGGCCTCGCATTTCTGGCGCTTATATTCGTGCTCATCGCTCTCGTGATGAGCATCCTAGCTGTCGATCGACCAGCGATGGAGGCGCCGCAGAAGAGGCCCGCACTCGTTCCCGCCAACTCGGCTTACCCGTGAGCTGGACGACCTTTCGCCCTACAGCGCCGCGCGTCTTATCAGCCGCGCAAAGGTCGAATTTAGGAGACATGCGGCAGAACGACGAGTCTCGAGCGAGTGGCTAACACGGTTGCCTGCATGCCGCCGACCATACAGCGAAGGGAAAGCAAGCGGTTATTCGGAATAAAAAAGACCCTATTCAGAATGAACCCTCTTGCGGTTTCCGGGCAATCATTCTAAATCCGCGCCACGACTTGGGAATTCAAGTCAGAGAGGCCTCGTGGCGGAGTGGTGACGCAGAGGACTGCAAATCCTTGTACCCCGGTTCAATTCCGGGCGAGGCCTCCAAAGACACATCTAACTGTTGATTCGCTGGGCAAAAACGTCGCCTAAATCCACCCCACTTTCGGGCGGCTGTGGCATTTTGTTCCCGTTTTCGTCGGTTGGACCTTTGCTTAAGGCCAATAGCTGGTTGCCTATTCCATTCCAGTCGAATCTAGCCACCGCAAGCATTGCGTGATCGCTATTGACCGGCCTGACGACCTGCAAAGATCAGCGCACTTGTGTTTGCGCGGCCGGCAGATAGACCTTGGAGGTGACACTCTCTCCCCCGGTCAAAGAGGCCCCGACCAGTAGATAGGCCGATATTGCGAGGACTGAGAGCAACAGAATACTTACTGGCAGCCCCGCTGAGGCGTGATGTTCCGGTCCTCGGTAATTTCTTCCAGTCATGATGACGAACTCCACTCTATACAAACGAAAACGACCCATCGATGCAGCGGTTCCTGCAACGATGGTTGGACCCGGTAACAAAGTTTGAGGTGTCGTAACGAGCTGGCATTATACCATGCTGGCCGACGCACTGGCGGGTGCTGCGGAGTTATCCATTCCACATGTTCACGGCCTGTTCGTAGCTATTTCAGGCAAACTCGACGGGGCAGTTGCTGAGCTCGGTTTCATCATTCATCCGGCGTCGAGAGGCTTCAGCCAAAATCTGGATCCCGCCACCTGGCATGCAGCTGGCATCGGTGGTCTGGAATGAAACCAAGAAGATCCCTAGGCGGTGGTGGCTGACCGCGCAGGAGATTACTGCATGTTTCCTTTAATCGCGCCCGATTAGGGGCAAAAACATGCAGAAATTCAAAGCGCTGCAACATTCTTTGTGCGTCTGAAGAGACGCACGGCGCTGTGGCATGGCAGTCGACTTTGAGAAATGGCGAGTGTCCAGCGAGCGCTGAGCCCCCAATGCGCGCTAGTGATAACGCCGGATGAGGCCGATGAGCTTGCCCTGGATCTTGACCCGGTCGGGCCCGAAGATACGCGTTTCGTAGGCCGGGTTCGCCGCTTCGAGCGCGATCGATGCACCCTTTCGACGGAACCGCTTAAGTGTCGCTTCCTCGTCGTCGATCAGGGCGACGACGATATCTCCCGGATTGGCCGTGCTTGCGTTTCTGATGATGACCGTATCGCCGTCGAGGATGCCGGCCTCGATCATCGAGTCGCCCTTGATCTCGAGCGCATAATGTTCGCCGTTGCCGATCATTTCGATCGGTACCGAAATGTCGTGCGTATTGTTCTGGATTGCCGAAATCGGGACGCCCGCAGCAATTCGGCCCATGACGGGAACGGTGACCGATGCGGTCTCCGCCGCCGGCGCCGGCTTCGGCGTGATGGTCGGCGCCGCGGGTGGCTTGCCCCGGCTTCCCTCGATCACGCTCGGCGAAAAACCACGCCGAACCTGCGCGGCGCCAGTATAGGCTTCCGGCAGCTTGATGACCTCCAGGGCGCGGGCGCGATTGGGTAGCCGGCGAATGAACCCGCGCTCCTCGAGTGCGGTAATCAAACGGTGGATGCCTGACTTCGACGCGAGATCCAGCGCGTCCTTCATTTCATCGAAAGACGGCGGGACCCCGGACTCCTTCATTCGCTCGTGAATGAACAGAAGCAATTCCTGTTGCTTGCGGGTCAGCATGGCGCGTCACTCCAGAATCGCGAAACAAATCAAGAACAGAAACTATCTGTTCCATATGTGTTCCGCAAGTGCCTAAAATTCCGTGAATTTCGCCGACAGTTAAAGCGCCAAAACCGGCTCGAAAGCGCGCGGCAATGTATCAGTAAAAGAATGTCTGAAACTCCGAGGGCGGGCTGCCCGTCCCCTTGCTTTTTCTTGGGCGTGGCTCGCGCACGAGGGTCCCCGCGTGGCGCTAGTAAGCGAGACGCAGGCCGCCCGGGCTCAAGACGTCGAAATCAGGCTCCGGATAGGGGCCATACCACTGGGTGTAAGTCGTGTTGGTCGAGCCGGTGCTTGCACATCCCGAAAGTGTGGAAAGCGCGATTGCCGCGGCTGCAATCAGGAATTTAAGAGGCATGGTGTTCTCCACTCGCGGGAGTTGCCAAAACCCTCGAACGGGGTCAGACTAAGACTTTCTCTCAAAACAGGTTTTTTGGCAAGCACAACCCTAACGACAGGAAGCCGACCGCACCTTATGGCGTCTGCGATCCGTCACGCATCTCTCCAGGCTGGACAGCTAAATCCTGGTGGAGTCGAAGGGAGTCGAACCCTCGACCTCCGCAGTGCGATTGCGGCGCTCTCCCAACTGAGCTACGACCCCAGCGGCACCAGTGTATAAGCAGTTTCGGGCGAACGCGCCAGTCCCTTCGCGCGGGTCCCGGCGTCACTTTTTGCGGGTCTGGGCGAAGCCTTGAATAGCGGACTCCCGATGAAATCGCGGGCTAACGTTACACGCGGGCAATAGGGCTATGCTTCGCAGACAAGCCGATGCCTACGCCTCCGGCTAGCGTGAAAAAGAACTGCTGGCGGATGGGGTGGGATTCGAACCCACGGTAGGCTTTCACCTACGCCGGTTTTCAAGACCGGTGCCTTAAACCGCTCGGCCACCCATCCGGGCAGCGCGTTATTGCGCGAAGCGCGAAGCGTTGCAAGATTTAAGCTGCACGATTTGCGAATTTCCCAATTCCGTAGCGGGCGACAAACTTCGCTCGCGCGAACCTCTCTTTACCAAAGGTAAACCATAACGGGCGAATTCCGACGCGTCTTCGCCCTCTGGTTCGCAATTTTGCCTTGTTGTTGTCATGATTGTTCGACTGTTCCGTTTCGGGACGCGAACTGTCCGCGGGGGCTTTGAGCGGATTGTTCGTGAGGCTTTGCGAATGATCTTGTGGGACAAATGATATCGAATAAGAGTGCGGCATATCTCGTGAGGGGAATACGTCTCGCTGCGATTCCGTTGCTTTGCGCGGTGCTGACGGCTTGCGGATCGACGCCGAGCGTCAAGAAGAGCAAGACTCGGAGCAAGGAATATTTCGCCGAGTCGGTTTACGGCGTCAAAGCGAGCCCGCGAGTAGCCTCCGGGCGCAACATCCCGAAAGGCGGCGGACGCTATCAGGTGGGCAAGCCGTATCAGGTCAAGGGCAAATGGTATCAGCCGAAAGAGGATTTCGGCTACAACAGGACCGGGATGGCCTCCTGGTACGGCTCCGCCTTCCACGGCCGTCTTACGGCAAACGGGGAGGTCTACGACAAGTATCACCTGTCGGCCGCACACCCGACCTTTCCGCTGCCGAGCTATGCGCGCGTGACCAATCTTGAGAACGGTACGTCGGTGATCGTGCGCGTCAACGATCGTGGTCCCTACGAATACGGGCGGATCATCGACGTCTCCTCGAAGACTGCCGATCTCCTGGACATAAAGGGCAAAGGCAGCGCCAAGGTGCGCGTGCAATATGTGGGCCGAGCGCCGCTCGAGGGCAATGATATGCCCTATCTCATGGCTTCCTACGTGAAGAAGGGCGACCGCAGTCCGAGAGTCATGCCGGAGGGGCAGATCGCCACGGGGGTCATGGTTGCCTCGAACGAGCCGCTGCGCAACCAGGTTCCCGATCTCGGCTCCGTTCCGGTCCCGCAGAAATCGATGCTTGATACGGGTGTGCCGGTCACTGCGCGTGCCGAGCCGGCGCCGGGCCTTTCGACACCTCGGGCGCTGAGCGAGTTCGCGATCCTGCCGGAGATCGGGCCGATCCCAACCGCTCGTCCGCAATTGATCCCGATGCCGGACGGAAACATGGCCTATGCGGCCGCTTATGTTGAAGTCCGCGTCAGCGACAGGGCCTCGCCATTCGAGGCAATCATGGTCGAAAGCAATCCCCTGACGCCCGACTCCATTCTCGCCTATGCGAAGCGTCGGCACGAGGCCGCTTCCGCGCAATAACACCGGTTGAAGAGGGGTGACGGCGCTGCTATGCCCATGAGGAAACCGGAGTTTCTCATGGGCATAAAGTGGCTTGCGGTCGTGGGTTTGCTCGCGGCCATCGTTTCGGGGGAGGCGGTCGCGCAAGCGCCGGCATTCGACACAAAGGCGAAGCAGATCTATCTCGTCGATGCCGAAACCGGGACCGTGCTTTTCTCGCGTGGTGAGAACGAACCGGTACCGCCTGCTTCGCTGGCCAAGCTCATGGCGATGGAGGTGGTCTTCGAAGCGCTCGACAAGGGCGAGCTGACGCCGGATACGAGTTTCGAAGTCTCCGAACATGCATGGCGGACGGGCGGCGCCCCTTCCGGCACTGCCACCATGTTCGCCGCAATCAAATCGAGGATCCGCGTTGCCGATCTCATCCAGGGCGCAGTCGTGCAACTGGCGAATGACGCATGCATCATCCTGGCTGAAGGAATGGCCGGCAGCGAGGCAGCGTTTGCGGAGCACATGACAGCGCGGGCGCGCGAGCTCGGCATGCAGGTTGCAAGCTTCAGGAACGCCACTGGTCTGCCGGACCCGGGAAACAGGATCACCATGCGCGAAGTGGTCGCACTGGAGCGGCATCTTTTCGAAGCGCACCGTGACTACTATCGGCTCTATTCGCAACCGGAATTCGAGTGGAACAAGATCCTTCAGCGCAACAAGAATCCGCTGATCGCCGCCAATGTAGGCGTCGATGGATTGGCGACGGGATTTGCCGAGGGCTTCGGCTTCTCGGTCGCAGCATCGATGCAGCGTGGCGGCCGCCGGGTGTTTTTGGCGATGAGTGGGCTCGAGAGCGATAAGGAAAGGACCGAGGAGAGCCGCAGGGTACTCGATTGGGCAATGACCGCCTTCGAGAAGCGCCGCATCTTTGCCGATGGCGAAACGATTGGAGAGGCAAGCGTCTATGGCGGAGCGGCCGCCCGCGTCGCGCTCGCCGCCGACGGGCCCGTCGACGTGCTGCTGCCTGTGAACAACCCCGAGCGGTTGACGGCCCGGATCGTCTACAAGTGGCCGCTCACTGCGCCCGTGGCCGCCGGGCAACAGGTGGGAGTCGTCAAGCTCTGGAACGGCGAGAAGCTGCTGCGAGAGGTACCCGTGAGGACCATTAAGGCGGTGGAGAAGGGGACGCTCACCAGCCGCGCGCTCGACGCGCTGCAGGAGCTTCTCTTCTTCTGGCTCTGAGAAATACGCGCTGGGGCAGTTGCCTCCAACGAACAAACTTGAGCCAACAGAATTGTTTCCATTAACCGGGAAAGGCTCTAAACAGAGCCGATATTCACGCCGATCTGGAACGAAATGTGTCGCCGACAAAGGGTTTGTTCGTAACATTCGAGGGAGGGGAAGGGGCCGGAAAATCGACCCAGATGCGCCTCCTCGCCGAGGCGCTCAGCGCGCGCGGCTACCACGTGCTTACCACACGTGAACCCGGTGGCTCGGTGGGGGCCGAGGCGGTACGCCACGTGCTTCTCTCCGGAGCGGCCGAGCCCTTTGGCGTTCGCATGGAGGCGATACTTTTCGCCGCCGCGCGCAGCGATCATGTGGAGGAGGTGATTCGCCCGGCGCTTAAGGAGGGCACGATCGTCCTTTGCGATCGTTTCATGGATTCCTCGCGCGTCTATCAGGGGATCACCGGCAACCTGGAGCCCGCTTTCGTCGAAACCCTGGAGCGCGTCGCCGTCAACGGCGTGATTCCCGATCGCACGATCATCTTCGATCTGCCCGCCGCCGTCGGCCTCGAGCGCGCGCGGCGCCGCGCCGCCAACGACAGCCCCGACCGCTTCGAGAAGGAGCAATTGGAGACGCACGAGAAACGGCGCGAAGCCTTTCTGGATATCGCCGAGGCCGATTCGGAACGTTGCCGCGTGGTCGACGCAACGCGGTCCCCGGATGTCATCGCCGCCGAAGTGCTGAGCCTCGTCGAGGCGTTGTTGCCCCGCGAGGGCAGGGCGCAACCGTCGAACGCGGAAGCAGCGCCATGACGATGGAACGTCCAGATGTGCTGGAGGGGGCGATCGCTCCAGCGGAAAACAGCAAGCTCTTCGGTCATAAGGAAGCGGAAGCCTTTCTCGCTCAGAGCTACCGGTCCGGCAAGGGCCATCACGCGATCCTCATCGAAGGTCCGGAGGGCATCGGCAAGGCGACGCTCGCCTTCAGGTTTGCGAATCATATCTTGCGCCATCCGGAGCCTGCGGAGGCGCCCGACAGTCTTGGCGATCCGGACCCGGCTTCGATCGTCACGCGGCAGATTGCCTCCGGCGCATCGCACAACCTGCTGCATCTGTCACGGCCGGTGGACGAGAAGACGGGCCGGCCGAAGGGCGCGATCACGGTCGACGAGGTGCGGCGAGCCGGCAAGTTCTTTGGTCAGACCTCCGGCAGCGGGAACTGGCGTATCGTCATCATCGATCCGGCGGACGATCTCAACCGTAACGCCGCCAACGCGATTTTGAAGATACTGGAGGAGCCGCCGCGCCGTTCGCTATTCCTGGTCCTGACCCATGCGCCCGGAAAGCTCCTGCCGACGATCCGGTCGCGCTGCCTGCCTTTGCGGTTGAAGCCACTGGAAGCGGGAGCTATGCGCCAGGCGCTTGCGCATCTCGGCTTCGACGTCGCTGGGGCAAATGCGGAGCGGATCCTTGCCGCTGCCGGCGGCAGTGTCTCCGAGGCCCTTAAGCTGATCAATTATGGCGGATTGGACATCGCCGAGGCCTTCGAGGATATCCTCAAGGGGCAGGGGCCGTCCGTCCGCAAGAGCATGCACAAGCTTGCCGATATTCTTTCGGCGAAGGACAGCGAAACGATCTTCGACTTCTTCTCATCCCTGCTGACAAGCCGAGTCATGCAGTCGGCGCGGGAGGCTGCGCATGCGGGCGATATCGACAGGGCGGAGCGCCTTGCCAAACTTTCGGGCAACTTCGCCGAGCGCCTGGCCGTTAGCGATGCCTACAATTTGGACCGCAAGCAGACGATCCTGTCGCTGATGGATGACTTGAAGGACGCTCTATAGAGCGGGCGTCAAGGTCGCCGTTCTACAAGGGGCTTTTTCTGGGCCGCAGCGGTTCCCTACCTGAAGGCGATGCGCTAATAGCTGCCTAGTTCCCGATCCGAGATATATCGAAGCCGCTATGAGAGATACGTCCCCCTTCTACATCACGACCGCGATTTCCTACCCGAACGGTAGGCCGCATATCGGCCATGCCTATGAGCTCATCGCGACGGATGCCATGGCCCGGTTCCAGCGGCTCGACGGGCGCGAGGTCTTCTTCCTGACCGGGACGGACGAGCACGGCCAGAAGATGCAGCAGACGGCGAAGAAAGAGGGAGTTTCGCCGCAGGAGCTTGCGGACCGGAATTCGGCCGAATTCCAGAAGATGGCGCGCCTTCTCAACGCGTCCAACGACGATTTCATACGCACGACCGAAAAGCGCCATCACGAGGCCTCGGAGGCGATCTGGATCCGCATGAGCGAAGCAGGAGACCTCTACAAGGACTCCTATGCGGGCTGGTATTCCGTTCGCGACGAAGCCTATTACCAGGAGAACGAGACGGAGCTGCGCGACGACGGTGTGCGCTACGGGCCTCAAGGGACGCCGGTGGAATGGGTCGAGGAGGAGAGCTATTTCTTCCGGCTGTCGGCCTACCAGGAAAAGCTCTTGAAGCATTACGAGGGGAATCCGGACTTCATCGGCCCGGCGGAGCGGCGCAACGAGGTCATCTCCTTCGTCAAGTCGGGACTCAAGGACCTCTCGGTTTCGCGCACCACCTTCGACTGGGGCATCAAGGTTCCGAACGATCCGGCTCATGTCATGTATGTCTGGGTGGACGCACTCACCAACTACCTGACGGCAACGGGTTACCTGACGGACCCGAACGGACCGAGGGCAAAATTCTGGCCGGCGAATATCCACGTCATCGGCAAGGACATCATCCGCTTCCATGCGGTCTATTGGCCCGCTTTCCTCATGTCGGCCGGTCTGCCTCTGCCTCGGCGCGTCTTCGCTCACGGCTTCCTGCTTAACAAGGGCGAGAAGATGTCGAAATCGCTGGGCAATGTCGTCGACCCGTTCGACCTGGTCGAACATTTCGGTTTGGATCAGATCCGTTATTTCTTCCTTCGCGAGGTTTCGTTCGGCCAGGACGGCAGCTACAGCGAGGAGGGGATTGCAACACGCATCAACTCCGACCTCGCCAACGGCATCGGCAATCTTGCCAGCCGCTCGTTGTCGATGATTGTCAAGAACTGCGACGGTCAGATTCCCGTCTGCGGCCCGTTGACTGACGAGGACAAGGCGATGTTATCGGCAGCCGACTCCCTCATTGACACGGCGCGGGAGGAAATGGGCAAGCAGCTCATTCATCGTGCGCTCGCAGCGGTTATCGCGGTCGTTTCCGAGACCGATCGCTACTTCGCGGGCCAGGAGCCGTGGGCACTGAAGAAGACCGATCCGGAACGCATGGCAACGGTGCTTTATGTGACGGCCGAGGTCGTCCGCCAGATCGCGGTCCTCTTGCAGCCGTTCATGCCGGAATCGGCAGGCAAGCTCCTCGATCTCGTCGCCGTTCCGGCCGACCGGCGCGATTTTGCACAGCTCGGCGAAACAGGGCGCCTCGTCTCCGGAACGCCGCTCGAGGCGCCGAAGCCGGTCTTCCCGCGCTATGTGGCGCCGGAAGCGTAAGCGAGAGCCGTCGTATGCTGATCGATACCCACTGCCATCTGGACTTTCCCGACTTCGAAGCTGAGCGCGAAGCGATCATCGAACGGGCGCGTGAGGGTGGCGTGGGCCAGATGGTGACGATCTCGACAAGGGTAAAGCGTTTCGACACGATCCTCGCGATCGCCGAGGCCTATCCGAATGTCTTCTGTTCGGTTGGCACTCACCCACATAATGCAGACGAAGAACTCGACATCACCGTCGATGATCTCGTTCGGCTGTCGGGGCATCCGAAGGTGGTGGCGATCGGCGAAGCGGGCCTCGATTATTTCTACGACAACGCGCCGCGAGCCGCGCAGACGGAGGGCTTGAGGCGTCACATAGCCGCAGCGCGGCAAACGAAACTACCGCTCGTCATCCACAGCCGGTCTGCAGACGAAGACATGGCGGCAATTCTGACTGAGGAAACGGGGAAGGGCGCTTTCCCTTTCCTTCTCCATTGTTTTTCGTCCGGCCCGGATCTCGCCCGAATCGGCGTCGAGCTCGGCGGTTATGTATCGTTCTCCGGCATTCTGACCTTCCCGAAGTCCGAGGAACTGCGTGAGATCGCCAAGACCGTGCCGCGCGACCGGCTGGTCGTGGAGACGGACGCGCCATATCTCGCGCCAAAGCCCTTCCGCGGTAAGCGCAACGAGCCGGCTTACGTGGCGCATACGGCCGAGGTGCTGGCGCAAACCATCGGCGTATCCAAGGAAGAAATTGCGGCCATCACCACGGAGAACGCTTTCCGTATCTTCTCGAAAATGCCGAGGCTTTGAGATGGCATTTCGGCGGGTGTTCACCATCCTGGGTTGCGGATCGTCGCCTGGCGTGCCGCGCATTACAGGGGATTGGGGCGCCTGCGATCCGTCGAACCCGCGCAATCGACGCATGCGGGCGGCGCTGCTCGTGGAACAGGTTGCGCCCGACGGTGGAAAAACGACCGTCGTGATCGATACCGGCCCGGATTTCCGCGCGCAGATGATCGCCGCGGACGTCCGTCACATTGATGCGGTACTTTACACACATGCTCATGCGGATCATCTTCACGGGATCGACGATTTGCGCGGTTTCGTCATCGAGAATCGCAAGCGCGTGCCGATCTGGGCCGACACCCACACGATGGGCCTGATCTGCGATAGATTTCGCTATTGCCTCGAATCGCCGCATGGCAGCGGCTATCCGCCAATCATCGAGGCGCACATCATCGCCGATGATCTTTCTCCCGTGATCATTCATGGGGCCGGCGGTCCAATCGCCTTCGAGCCGCTGATGCAGTTTCACGGCAACATCCATTCGCTCGGCTTTCGCATCGGCGATTTTGCCTATTGCAGCGACGTCAGTGACTTTCCGCCGGAGACGATCGGCAAGCTTGCCGGGCTAGATCTGCTCGTGATCGATGCGCTGCAGTACAAGTTTCATCCGAGCCATTTGGCACTCGTGCAGTCGCTCGGCTGGATCAACCGGCTCCAGCCGAAGCGCGCGGTGCTGACGCACATGCACGTGCCGTTGGACTACGACGTCGTAAGCGACGAGACACCGGACCACGTCGAGCCGGCTTACGACATGATGCGGCTGGAATTCGAAATCGACAGGCCGAGCGCTGAAGAAGCGTGAAAGTGCGACATAAACTTTCTGTCTCAACAAGTTGATTCAAAAGGCACTATCCGTTCCTTTGCTTATGCGCACGAGTTCCAAAGTCCTGTATCACAGGCGTTCTAGGCAATCGTCGCTGCAGCGGCCCGTTGCTATGCCTAGTTCGGGCCGTTTCATGTCTGCCTTCAGCTAGGTCCTGAAGGCCGACCTGCGCTCAACCATCCGCACGCGAGCATTTAGCTCGCGTCGGGCTTTGCGGCGTCGTGATTACCGCTTGGAATGCCTGCGGACTATGTGCGAGTAGAACCTGTCGAGCAATCGACCTAAAGGTACAGCCAGATGATTGATTTCAGGTCACTGACCGAAGCAGATTTTCCGATATTGTGTGAATGGCTAAATAGCCCTCATATGCGTGCTCACTACCAAAAGACGCCGATAACAATAGAGGAAGTTCAGAGGAAGTATTCCGAACGCCTCAATCCAAGCCATCCCACCCATTGCCATATAGCCAGTTTTAATGGTGAGCCTTTTGGAAACTTGCAGTGCTATTTGCTTCGCGACTATCCCGATTTCGCGTTTGAGATAGGCGAGCACGACGGCGTAGCGGTCGACCTATTTATCGGTGATGAGCGTTTCTTAGGGAGGGGCTTGGGGAAGGCTATGCTTCGCTCATATGTGCTGAACGTGGTTCCTTCCCTTTTTCCCCAAGACTGCAAATGCTTCATTTGTCACGCTAAAGAGAACAAAATAGCTATTCGTGGTTCGCTGTCCGCAGGGTTTCTCTCGTATCGAGACGTCATCGAGGGCGGGGTGGAAAGTCTGCTACTTTCATTCGACCGTCCGATTTAGAGGATTGGGACTTAAAGCCGAACTGGGCCGTCATGCCCTCGACCGTCTCGGTTATCTCGCGGGTAAGTCAGACCATCTTTGGGGCATTATCCGACGTGCGGACCTCTGGGCGTCAAAAGTCGGTTGGAGTATTAGGCTGTCCGATGCATAGGGTAAGCCGAGGGCACAATTTACTCTGCAATGTCGCTTTGCATGTCATTTTCGCGTCAAAGTAACCGACCCATGTTGTCCCTGGACAGCCTGGTACAGTCGCTCCATGCCAGCCAGATGCTTTCGTCGAATTGAGGCCTCCAGCGAAGGGTTCAACACGTCGCTCCAGACCGCAGCGAACCTTTCATATTCCGACAATTGCGCAACAGTCCAAACCGCTGGTTTATCGTGAAAATCCACAGTTTCGTAAAAAGCGGTTCGTGGCCAAAAGCAACAGTCGGAAAACCGCTCTATAGTTCCATAATCTATCTTATGCGATCTTCCATGTAGCCGCAAAGTTAAAGTGTCCTGATCCTGCAAAGTAAGAATGTCACTCTCCCCGCGTTTTGATGACGTGGGAGATTGCGGATGGGATTGATTGCGATGAGCGAGCGCGATCTGCGGCGGATTGAGGTTTTGTCGAAGGTCGTCGGCGGCCGGATGACGATTGTTTCGGCGGCGCATGTCCTG
>Ga0214543_1000175_pt1 | contig 93668 bp, 63 predicted proteins | sample CNSS2metaG_FD_160094 | JGI IMG/M metagenome (GOLD analysis project Ga0214543, IMG submission 160094) | Root nodule microbial communities from cowpea collected in UCLA plant growth center, Los Angeles, California, USA - CNSS2 | ecosystem: Host-associated > Plants > Roots > Nodule | place: USA...
ATATATATATATATAAAACTTCTCCATAAATGTAATTTACCCCGTAAGTTAAAAATATAAAATTACAAAAAATTAGATATAACCATTTTACAAATTAATTATAAATTAATTAATTTTAACTTATACTAGAGTCAAATACATTTTTTCTCTGTATTTTTGCTTCAATTGTTTTTACAAAATGAATATATTGATAATTGTGGCTATAAAACTTTTAGCTTTTAATGAGGTTTTTCCCCTTAAACACTACACATAGGTTTCTAAAGAAGAGCATACTTCTAACTAGTGAATGTTGAAAGTTCCATGCTTCTCTCCTTAAGAATTTCAAGGAGAAAAGAATATAAAAGAAACTTCTCCATAAATGTAATTTAACCCTTAATTTAAAAATAAAAATTATAATAAATTATAATTAACTTTTTTAACTCACTATCTTATAAATAAATTAATTTTAACTCACTATTTTTTTTTCTCTGTATTCTTTCTTCAATTTGTTTTAATAGAGTAGTGATAACGTGGCTATAATAGTTTTAGCTTTTAATGAGTTTCGTTCCCGATTAAACTCTACCCACAAGTTTGTGAAAAGGAGTGTGCTTTCGAACACAAAGTTGCGAATGCTGAAAGTTCCATGCTTCTTACTTTTCCTTCCGCAGACGTATGCAAGAAATTTCTTCCCCACAAGACACGCCACTATCTCACTACGTCACACTCTCTCCTCTCCAAACTTTTCTCCATACATAACACCTATAAATACCTCACACATTCTTCAACTAAACAACACAAACACACTCATGAAATCAAACATGGCTTCCCTCAAACAAGTTTCACCCTTGTTACTCCCTCTGTTGCTCATTTTCATTTCCCTCTTCAAACCCTCCCACACCGGAGGAATTGCCGTCTACTGGGGTCAAAACGGCAACGAGGGCTCTCTGGCCGACGCATGCAACACCGGCAACTACAAATACGTCAACATAGCATTCTTGTCCGCGTTCGGCGGCGGCCAGACCCCGCAACTGAACCTCGCCGGCCACTGCAACCCCTCTATCAACAACTGCAACGTGTTCAGCGACCAGATCAAGGGGTGCCAGAGCAGAGGCATCAAAGTGCTCCTCTCACTAGGCGGCGCCAGCGGCAGCTACTCCCTCAGCTCCGCCGACGACGCAACACAAGTTGCCAACTACATCTGGAACAACTTTCTCGGCGGGCAGTCGAGCTCTCGTCCTCTCGGCGACGCCGTATTAGACGGCGTCGATTTCGACATCGAAGCAGGCAGCGGCAACCATTGGGATGATCTCGCAAGATCCCTGAAAGGGCATAATTCACAGTTGCTCTTAGCTGCTGCACCGCAGTGTCCGATCCCTGATGCCCACTTGGATTCTGCCATCAAAACCGGTCTCTTTGACTATGTGTGGGTGCAATTCTACAACAACCCTCCTTGCCAGTATTCGAGTGGCAACACCAACAGCCTCATCAGTTCGTGGAACCAGTGGACCTCGAGCCAGGCGAAGCAACTGTTTTTGGGAGTGCCGGCTTCTACAGCCGCTGCCGGAAGTGGGTTTATTCCTGCTAATGATTTAATCTCTCAGGTTCTTCCTGCCATCAAGGGTTCTTCCAAATATGGTGGAGTCATGCTGTGGGACAGATTCAATGATGTTCAAACTCAATACAGTGATGCTATCAAAGGAAGTGTTTAGTTTGTTTTAGGTTAACGTTAGATACTGTTTTCTGTGTTTGGAATAAGTAGCACCTTATGTAGGATTTGTTTTCTTCCTACACATATAGTGTGCTATGTGTTATTTATCGTATGCAATGTGTGTCTTCACAATAAAAGTAAGTATAGATGATCTTCAAATTGTAGTTTTCTTCATTCATCTTTCCATCATTACTGGTTTTCAAAAAATATATTTGTGAAGTAAAATAGGATTTTAGTTTCATTCTAACCATATTTATAGTATTAATTAATAATGACAATAAATAAAAGTAAAACTGAAAAGTTCATTTTAGAAGACATAAGAAAAAGCTGGAATTATGTTTACTAGTACAATTTTTTAAAATAAAATGGATTTTCAACCCCGCTTATATATTTTTTGTAGTCTTTTTAAAATTCTATTCATTTTGATATTTTTAAATCACACTAATTCTTTTTTTTTACTAAATATTGTTAATATTATTTCTATTTAAATAAAAAGTTACAATAAAATGTATTTATTATTTATTGTTTGAATAAAATTAAATATTAAGGAAAATAATTGAAAATAAGAGATCAAAATAGTCTTCTTATCTTTTCCTTCCTTACTCGTTAATAAAATCTGTCTAGCCTGGTTATAATGGTTAATCCTTTGATGCCACTTTTGGTCCCAGGTTCAAAAGACGACACCTTTATCAAATTTACCCAAATTATTATTATTATTATTATTATTATTATTATTATTATTATTATTATTATTATTATTATTATTATTATTATTATTATTATTATTATTCTAAACTGAAATTGCATAACAATACGATTTTAGTTTCATTACAATGATATTTACATTATAATAGTAAAACCCAAAAGTAGGATTTAGGAAACGTAAAAAAATTAGAATTATGTTTGCTAGCACAATTTATTTTCCCTAATGAAATAGATTTTGCAACCCCAGTTTTCCACTTGTGTAATTTTTATAAATTTTCATTATTTACAAAAAATCCGCTAATATTAAAAGAAAACTAATTTTAATTCAAGAAATATTTCTCTGTTATCTTATACTTTCCTAAACTCCCGATTAAATACATATTTACAAAAGAAAACTATTAGAATTGACAACCCAATCTTAACACGAAAATAGCAAGAGATGCACCAAGTAAAATTCCATGAAAAAAGCACCTTAGACTTCAGCTTCAACCAAAATGAAGCTCGTGTCATAGCTTGCTTCCACACTTATAATGAATTTTAATTCAGCTACAAGGAAATATCCAATTAGACAATGATACTTTGATATCAGAATTTTTTTTACAATTATTTGACACAATGTTTTCACTAATTTTCACTCTTTTTTAAAAAAATTATAAAAGTTAACTTTATTTTTATAAAAATTGTCAAATAGTAGTTAAATAGTGGTGTAAAAAAACATTTTTCATATTCAATTTCATTTTCTAATATATCTACTTTGGTTAACACTAATCAAGAAGGCTAACTCTCACCAAAGTTAATTGGCTCACTTTTATCAAATGCATTTAATTGTTGGCCCCACGATTAAAGTAGAATCGAAAAAGTTTGTTTGACATTGCAAATTCCATATACGTCCATTTGACACAAGTGAAGTGGCATTTTTAAATATTTTTTATCTATTTTGTGGGTCCCATATACGGGAAGAACAGAGAGTGAATTTGTCATTGAAGGATGGTTGAAATTTGAAAATGAAAAAGGCTTTGAGCGGATTGTTCCCTCCAACATGCCTCACATATTTGTCTTCATATCCCTTAGGGTTCGGGGAGCACATTTGAGAAGCATTGTTCTTAGACATTTGGCATCCAAGATAGGATTTTGGTGCACGATCCTTTGGTGTTCGCGGTGCGGCCATTGGGTTTTCTTTTGACATTATCTCTTTGTGTGCATCTAGGGTTGGTGTTCGTGCAAGGTACCCTAAAGACATTTGGTGTGGAAAAGTGTGGATGTCAGTGGATTTGTAATCGTCCATTTGATAATGTCCATGGTTATATCTTTTTGTGTATTTATTGTCATGAATAAATTAACTCTTTCTTAACTTTTATTTTGTTATATCCTCAAGTTTAGTGTGTTTTGTATTATTTTGTGTTTTAGTTGTTTTATGTTTGTTTTTCCTCTAATATCTCTTTTAAGTATGTTAAATAAGTTAATAGGAAGCATTTATGGTGGAAGAAAATAAGCAAGAACTCAAGGGAGCACGATTGGACAAGAAAAGATTGATTTTGAAGTAAATACCCACGTCGGACGCCACTGGAATCATGCTCAGTGCTTCAAATACATAATATTGTCAAACTGCCCAAGGCTAAGCGGTGACAAACTGAGGTTGAGCGGTGGAAAGTGGGGCTGAGTGCCATTCAGTTCACAAAATTTGGCGTTGAGTGCTGCTGAGACAAGGCTGAGCGGTGGGTCGCTGACATGTCAAAAAATGGATTTTTAATCTTGTTTCTCATGAAGGTTTGGACCATTCCTCATTTTGCACAATATAGAAACACTTTTGGGTGCTTGGAGAGCCTCTTGGAGGTTGCTAGGGGTGTTGGGAAGCTCTCCCACTTCTCATTGGGTCTTGTCCTCCATTCATGGTGGTTTTTCCCCCTTTTGGGGTTGGAGAGGAAGATGAGTTACGAATTGGAGGTGTTGATGCGAAGGGGAGGCGCAATTGGAGCATGGAGCAGCTGCTAAGAACCTTGGGAGAGGGCTTGCATCTTCTCTTTGGTTTCCATCTCTTCCCTATCTCTCTAATTTTTAAAACCTAGGTTCTCCATCATGGAGAGCTAAACCTATTTTTTGATATTAGATTAATGAACTAAATTCTTTTGTATTTTGTGATGTTAATTGTAAGACCTGAGATAAATTAAATAGTTATTTAAATGATTATTTAATTATGACGGGTAATAGAAATATTTAAAGCAATTAATGTGTAGGATTATAATGTGGAAAAGTACTAGCTTAAGTGGTTGAGAGTACTTTAATTATGTGTGAGGACTTGGGTTCAAGTCTTATGTGTGTCACTTGAATGTTAATTAAATTATTTTTTTGTTTAGTGATATATTGAAGGCTTAACGTGATGATAGATTTCCGAATTTGTAAGAGTTATCACAAATATGAATTGGTTGAATTGGTTGTGAAATTGACTTGGTGATTGATGGGTTGTAGGTTCAAACCTTGTTGAGAATTAATTTACTCTCTTTTTGCTAAATTTTTCCTTAGCAAGAAAATGAAAGGGTTGGAACCCTAGTAGCCAAGAGTGGCAATCTAGAGGGCTGAAAATATTCAGTAAATAGGTAATGAATACCCTTTAAGCCACATTTTAATGTAATTTTCATGTGGAGTGTAAAGAGCACTTAAGAGAGGAATAAGTGAGAGAGAGGAAGTGTAATTAGAGAGGGAGAGAGACCTGGAAACTGAGGAGGAACCTTGGCAGAAGGATTCTGGTATTGGTACGTACTGCAGAGAGAAATTAAAAGGGAAAACCAGTTCGTGGATGCAAGCAAAGAACGTGGCAGTTTTGGAGTGAAGGGCACATTATCTAATTTGCGTTTTAGCAAGGAATTCCAGGTAAGGGGAGTTGTTTTTTTGTTGGTTTAGGTTGTATTCATCATATTATATGTTGTTTGATCATAAAGATATGAATCTATCATCTGATGTGTGCTGTTTCTGCGTTTTCTAGGATTCTGCCCAGAAACCGCCTAGCGGGTATGCATGTGCCGCCAGGCGGTTCATTAGTTTGTGCATGGTTTTTGGTTTTGATTGGTTGAACCGCCTGGCAGGGATGAATATTCGCTAGGCGGCGCGTCTGTGTTCGCGTTTTCTGTTGAATTGCGCCTTGTATAGGGGCATCGAGACTTCTGATGGCGAGTTTATGCATTGATAGTGTAATCTGGTTAGAATTGGGGTCGAATGGTGCTTGGGAATACCCCTTTCTAATTTAACATGAATAGAGTTGGTTGTGGGAATAGGTAGAATCATAATTGAGTTATTAGGGTTCATGGTATGTACGAATACGCGGCTATAATGTCAAAGGAAACTAGGACAGTGAATTAGGTGTGATTCATCATGTGATACTGGCTGTGGAGTATAGGTTGAATTCTGGACAACTTGGTAGATCGCGGGTTCAGCAACCTGGAAGGGTTTCTGAATTCTGATATACCGCTCGGCGGTGTTTAGCCTGCCGCCAGGCGGCGGCGGGAACAGTGGCGCAACGGTGTGTTTCGTGTTGGTTGTACTGGAGGAGGTTATAAATGCTATTAGAAATTAGAGGAGGACATAGTACGAAATCATATGCTTAGGTAAGTGAGTATAAAATTAGAGAAATTGGATTAAGTGTGATGGATGAGCATGATATGGTAAGATTGTAAGAAGTGTAATTCAAAATAGTAAGAATAAGAATTTAGTGATAAGTCTCAGGTTTGAATGAACACACTTGTCGGGTCGCATCATTGGAATAAGAGATAGTGGGATTAAAATTTGAGGTAATACCTATGAATTGTGTAGAATGAATTATGAATTTACTGAGTAGGAAGTGTGGAACTGTGATAAAGCAATTTGAATAGAGAATGTGGTATGGAAAAATGCATTATGTGGCTTTTATTAGGAAATAGGAGAGCTTATGGTGTAATGTTGGAAGAAATTGGTGCATTGTAGGTGTGATAGTGAGTTTGGAATGGGAGTTACAGGTACTGTAATCTGTCAAGAGGTTGGCTCAGAAATCCAGATTAGGGAAGTGTGGGATAACCTGGAAAAGAGGCAAAATCAATGAGTGGAAAGGTACTGTCACAGCGCTTGGCGGCTGGACTGGGTGCGCTAGGCGGTCGAAGACCCAGAAAGGTAGTCTGCAGAGGCTGGCGCCTGGCGCCTGGCGGTGAGGTGAGATCCGCTAGGCGGACGCGAGGCAGCGAGCTTTTGTTCGAGAACCTAGCGCCTGGCGGTGGGACGTAAACCGCCAGACGGTCTGAACTTGTTTCGCCAGGCGGTGCTGGTTGATGCGCCAAACGACTGCGCAGCAGGTTATGAGTTGTGTGTGTTGTTTTTAACTAACAATGATGCTTTGCTTGGATTGGGAGATGTTGTGCCATGAGCGGGTAGGTTCATGGATGGTGGTTAACATGTGATGATATGAGCGGGGAGGTTCATATCTAGTTACTCTCACGTGGGAATACGAGCGAGGTAGGTTCGTATGTTCCGTGCTCACGGTTGAGAGATGCCACGTGCGGGGAGATACGGGGCTGGTGGATCATATGTGTTGGACTACGGGCAGGCAGGTCCGTAGAGCAGGACTACGAGCGGGGAGGTTCGTAGAGGCAGGACCACGAACGGGCATGTTCGTGTGAGCATCATATTTCTGAGTCCAAGGCTAACCAGTTATGTGATTTAACGGCTATAAAACCTTGGGGTTAAGGTCTTGGCCAAGAACTAGTAGATTAACTAAGATGGGTGTATGATTTCTCTTACATATGATATATCTGTTATGTTATTTGTCTCAGCTCACCCTTTCTGTTTGTGTATGACGATGGTCGTGTGATTCGTTACACGAGAGCATATGTTGAAACAAGTGGAGCTAAGGATGTCCAGCCGACGGAGTGAGGGCTAGCTTTGGGATTAGAGCTAGGGTTTTTCTCATGTGTATTTATTATATTTTATTATGAACACGAATTTTTGGGAACTTGTAACTCTTTAATGTTTATGTTATAAGTTTTGGCGCGTGCTTTAATAAATTTAAATTTTCCCGCGTTGGGATTATTATGGGGACGACTTTTGATATAATTTATTTCTTTTATTATTTACTTTTAAGTAATATTCCTTAGGGATGTTACATTAATCCATATGTTTTTCCATTTCTATGTTAGCATTTGATTTCCATGCTTAATGTTTGCTTTGGTTTGGCCACCCATGCATGATTTGTGTTTCTTGAAGTGTTGGAAAATGTATTTTTTAACCTAGAACTTAAATTGAATGCCTAATGGAGCTTGTATCTAGAGATAGAACATGATTCATTAGTAATCTTAAGACTCTTGAACTTAATGGATGATTTCACTTGTTGAGGATTCAAGGAATTGGAACTTAAAGAGTTATCATAGACTCAAAGTCGCTAGGAATAAGATTTGAGTATTCTTGTGAGTTGATTTTGACATGAAATTGGAATTGAGATGTTTGTGAATGAATGAGAATAAAGTGAATGAAATCTAGTCTTGACAATTGTATATAATCTATGTTAAATTTTTGTTGCACACCAACTGTTTGATAAAATACCAAAAAGAGTTTCTTTGCATTTTTGTGAGCTTTGTTGTCTATTTGAGTTGTGAATTGTGAAATTTGTCATGTGTTGCACAAGTCTTTGTGGAGAGAACGATATATTTATTACTTGCTACGTGCGATCGATGCACTTGCCGTTTTTCACCTAACAGAAAACCATGCTTAAAATAGCAAGTATCCACTATGTGATTGCTTCTTTCGTCGTAAGTACAAAGTTTGTTGGAAAATGTTTAGCCTCTTCCGATGGTGTTATGACCTATACCTCTATTTCCACGACCTCTACCATATCTAGAATATTGGTTTAGGTTAACAGCAAGACCTCATCCAAGACCAGTATATTAATTTGTGTTGACAACAAAAGTTTTCACAGCAGAAGATCACTCAGGTATTCCAGTAGCCATTTGCTTTTCTTTATGGAAAATTAGAGAGAAAACCTTATTTATTGGAGGAAGGGGATCCAAAAGCATAATTTGGGATTTGACATGTGAAAATTGCTCGTTTAACCCTTTAAGGGAATGAATAGCATCGTCTTGATCTTTGTATCTTTTATAAGCTTGGGTGGCTTCGCATGTGTAAGGTATCAAACACTTGCAATGGAGAACAGGTCTGTAATTTTCAAATTCATCCCATAGACTTTTTAATTGAGTGATATATTGACCGACAATGAAGGTGCCTTATTGGAGGCAAAAAAATTCTTCCTGGAGATCATAAATCCTAAACATATCGGCTTGAGAAAACCGATATTGAAGATCCCACTAAACCTCTGATCCTACTAAACCTCTAATGCTTGATCCATCCTGAGAATGGATTGTAGAATGGAATCATCAATGATTCTATGAATCAAAGCAAGAACCATATTGTTGCATCACTCTCATGCTCCACAGTATGGATCAGTTGATGATGGAGAAGAAATACTGCCATCTACAAGCTTGAGCTTATTCTTGGAAAAAAGGGCAAGCTTCATAGCTCTTTCCTATAAATGATAATTGCGTCTATTTAAGGGTGGTGAAACTAATGCATGTGATGGTGACTCATTGGCATGAAGATATAGAGGATTTGAGGGATTCGTGAGGTGATCATCGTAGGTGGAGCTCTAGACAACGATAGAAGAAAACAAAGATATGAAGTAGGCCTGAGCAAAATATCCTAACCCGTCCGAAACCATATTATCCGAACAGAAAAACATGTGTGCGGGTCAGTTTGTATGGATCGGGTTAAACCGAATAAAATTTTTCGGGTCCAAATGGATTTACATGGTCAGGTTCAATATTTAATTTTAAAAATTGTGGATACCCGACCCGACCCATATATTTAATTATAAAATCAACACTTTCATTTCAAACCCTAATTTTCTGCCGCCTCACTTCTTTTGTCAGATAAAAATCCTAATTCATTGTCACGATGCTTCCATCTCCAGATCAGTGGTCCTTCCTCTGGCTACCCTCGCCTCCACACAGTTTATCTCTTCCCTCTCTCTAAGCATCATATATCTTCTTCATCCATTCGATCTCTTCTTCATCCATTCGATCAAAACCCTTATGTTTGGGGAAGACGATGTTCAGATTTGTCCCAAACCACAAACGCGACTTCATTGGAGCAGGAGCAGATCTATAATGCGAGCCATCGCAAGTCAGTGCGAGCCACCGCGAATCATAAAAATGGTTGTTGTTTCGAAGGACGAAACAACTTGTACCTCTGTTTCTTTGTAGGTTTATTTTGGGAGTCTCAAGTTCATTGTTGTTTTTCTTTTTTTTTTTTTGAGTTTCAAGCTTCAGATTTATTCTTTTTTTTGGTAATTTTTAATTTTTTTTCTAGCTGTTCTTTGAAATTTTTTAAATTTTTAACGTGTTTTTGTCAAAATTTTGTTGTAGATTCGGTCATAGTTTTGTTTTATTAATTTGATTTAACCCGATCAACCCACCCGAATAAATTCGTTCGAATAAATCCATATTCTTATTAACTCGACGTGTTAACCGGTCAGAATTAATATTAAAATTTAAAATATCGGTTACGTCGGATGGGGCAAGTTGGACCCGGATCCGATCCAACCCGATCCTTGCTCACCCCTAATATGAAGAATAAACATAAATATTTGTGTGATAGATTCGGCCACCAGAGCTTTCGAAGGAGCTCTAGTACCGTCTCAGAATAAAAGTTTCATTGATTCCATCATATCTTTCCGTTTACATAAAAGGCTACCATATATGTAAAAGGATGAAGAAAATCATCCATTAGACACGTGTAATAACAAATTGTACAAAGAAAAAAGACAAAATCATAATAACTTGTAGTAAACATGATCAAGATTAATTATTTGGTAATACCATTCATTTTTAAACTCAGGGACCAAAATATATCAAAATTTGAACAATAACAACTTACAATTCACTACAAGTTTAAGGACTAAAAATGCATTTAACCATGTTTCTTTTATGGTTAATGCTTTTGCACTTATCACTGTATTTGTCTCTTACCTCTATACGTACAATAATTTAATTCTTTTCATGTTTTAATTCAAATTATAACTATATTTATAAACCAGTAACTTAATATAAGTAGGGCGATGATATTTTGATATCATAATTTATTTTACATCTATTTGATTTTACTCCCCGTTATTCTTTATTTTGTCTTTTTAAAAACACAAAACTTAACATTTATTGAAACTATTTTACCTTTATAAAATTTGTCAAATAGTGTTAAAAGAACTTTTTTTTCATATAATTATGGCCACACATTATCTTTTCTTAAACTTCTACATTTATTCTTTTAATATAATTATATAATTTATATTATTTTACCCAACATATTGTTTTTAAAAATATGTCGATTTTAGTAATTTGTAAATAAATCCACCACTCTTGTAAATTTTCCTTAATAGAGCCATTATTTAAAGTCCAACCAACCAACATTCATTTCGTTATTTGCGACCCAAGACCGACCAAGCACGCAGGAGCATGACTTAGGCAAGGGACACATAGCTGACATGTTATTTATTCCGTACGTAACACATGTCTAAGGTAGTTAAACCTTTCAACTACCTAGTAATCTAAGACGCGGTTCAACGCCTTGGACACACACCGGTAAATTGCGTCGGAAACGGACACCACAGACACCTTCAACTTAGATTTAATCACATTGGGCAGTATGCTATTGCTGAAACCGTTCTGAAGATCGCGGTATCTATCCCACAGCATCACTCCCCCGTAGTTGGGGGCTTGCTTCACGTACGGAAGCACCTGGGTGTTGAGATCCGCCGGCGAAATGTAACCGTTGCCGGCGCTGGGCGCTGCCGGCAGGCCCACGAAGAGCGAGTTGTTGGAGGCGACCAAGCTCACCCACCTGTCCCAGGAGCTCAAGAGGGCGGGGATGCCACTGACGACGGAGCAACTAGGGTTGTTGTAGAACTGAACGAAGATGTAGTCGAAGAGTTCGGTGGCGATGGCTTTGCCGAGATAGTAGATTGGGTCTGTAGGGCACTGAGGGGCTGCGGACAAGTAAAAGTAACGCCCCGTCGTTTGTCGGAAGTAGTCGAGTTCCCTGGCGAGGTTGTCCCAGTAATCCTCCGTCCTTTCGATGTCGAAGTCGACGCCGTCGAGCGTCACGCTTCCCAGTGGACCGTATTGGCCGCTGAGGAAGTTGGTGTAGAGGTAGTTGGCCACCTCCTTTGCATCCTCCGGCGAGCTTAGTGAGTAGTTCGGACTGTCTCCTCCGATTGAAAGGAGCACTTTGATGCCTAGCCCCTGTAACCAATACACAAACATAAACAATGAATTATACCAGATTGAAAGGACCACTCTGATGACTACTTTTTTCACTTGCTATTTTTGTAATATGTTTGCAAGATATGTTACAAAGTCAAAATTTTGTGAACTCTACCTGGCAGTATTTTATTTCGGTCTCTAGTTCAGTGCAGTGTTTGACGGCACCATTGTCGCAGTGACCGGCGAAGTTCCAAGCTGGGGTTCTCCCTGCACCGAACTGGGTGAGGAAAGCGAGGAGCACAATCTCATAGTTACCCGTGTTACATGCGGTTGTCAAATCGCCTTCGTTAAGGTTTTGTCCCCAGTACACGGCAATGCCACCATTGTCAGCGCGTGAGGAAGAGAAAGTGGAAAGGGTTAAGAGAAATGTGATGATAAAAGCTAGTCTCTGAGACGCCATTGCTTTCTGTTATGGCTTTCTTGTTTGAGTGTATGAGAAACAGAACCAACCTAGCTATTTATAGTGCCAATACCTTGTCCAAACAAATGGTATCAATGATGAAGTACTTTTTGCCTCTATCACGTTTCTCCTACGAGAAAAAGCATTATTCAACCATAAAATATAAAATATGAAAAATGATATTTTAAATATTAAATTTTGACAACTTTTTTTATAATTTTAGGTTTTGCTAAGTGGTTTTTTATTTTTTTATCTTTTTTATTTTTAATCTTTCAAAATCACTTAAAAGATGACACATCATGTTATGAGAGAGAATTGTCAAAATTTAGTAGTCAAAGTATTATGTTAAAATATAATTAGTAAAGCTTTTCATTTTGGTTCAAATGTGTCATTATTTACTTAGAACATCATACTTTTGTTCTGTTATAATTACCTTAAAGCATTAATGCAGCAATTCGTATTTTGTTTTGTTTTGTTGTGTTTGTAGTCTACTTCTTTCGGTGATCCCCGAATCTAGGAAGTTTTTAGTTTTTTAATTCTTAAAATTCTTATAATTTTTACAACGTTTTTGGTGAAGTGAATATAGTTTAGTTTATAGCTTACAAGCTTATTTTACTAGAGTTTAATATAAGAAATTTAAACTTTCTGTTTCACTAAAAGAATTATTAAATAAGTATTAATTTCAGAGATAAAAATAATTAATAATTATAGTAATTAATTAAAATATTAATTTATAAACTAAAAATTATTAATATTTAAAACCGTATCTATTTATTATGAATAAAATATTATAATTTATTTGTGGATGAGGATTTAAATTTTTCTAAGTTTTAATTATTAAAAAAATATTATTTAAATTAGTCTTTAATTTAAAGATAAATATTAATATATTTTAGTTTATAAATTGATACTTAATTACTATAATGACTAATTAATTTTAATTTTAAAATTAGTCGCTAATTATTTTTTTCCAGCTTAGTTCCTTATTTTCTTTAATATATTTTTCTATTATCTTTAGTTTTTTATATATACTATTTCTTTTTAATTTTATAAAAACATTATTAATCATTCAACACAAGAAATTTTTTGAATATAACCAATTTTATTGATAAAAGATAATTAGTCACTATAGTGATCAATTTGGATATTAATTTATAAATTAAAAATTATTAATAAATAAAATAATTTTAAAAAATTATAATTAGTTTTTAAATTGGTAACTAAGATAATTTTTTTGTGAATTATTCTTTAAATTTACGATAGTTATAGTAAAATTTTAACTGCCAAAAAAATTGATTTTTAAATTGATTTTTAGTTAGAAAATTGATCTCTTTATCACTAAAATATAAGAGTTTTCTTACATTGATTATATTGTTAAGTGTATTTGTTGGACTACTTTTTAATTTTTTTTATGTTCTTTAAACTAAAATAAAATTAATAATATAAATTAAAATAGTAAATATCTTACCTAAAAATTACATATAATAAAAAAATTTGATATAACAATAGTTTGAATTAAGAAATAAAAGATTATATTTTCTGAAATAGGTAAATATTAAATTTGATTATTACTCAGTATACTAACTTATTTAAATAAAATAATTTGCTGTAATAAAAAAACGTATATAGAACTTTTTAAAATAAATAAAAATATTAAAATATTTAATTATTTAATTATTTAATTATTTAAAAAATATTTTAAAATTAAAATTATATAATAACATTTTTTTTAAAATATAAAAGTTATTTAAACAAAAAAACATATGTTTTTTTATTTTTTATTTTATTTTTATTAAATCATTATCTTTGCAATAATTAAATTAAGAGTATAACTATAAAAAATGATATTTTTTAATTAAGAAAAGGATATTAAAATTAATTTCATTATTATCTGTTCAGTCACGGCACGGCCGTGAGTTTAAATTTGTGCACGTTTTTTGTGTGAGGGGTTTTCTAGCCAGTCGTTCTCTGATACTTATCACATAGTACACTTACCACATCGTACGTAGGGTATAACTTTTTTTTATGTGTATTATTTGTTTTACCTTTTAATAATAAATAAAAGACTAATTTTTGTCTCTTATTTTACTTTAAAAGCTTTATTTTAAATTTTTAAATTTTGTTTCACTCTTGTCTTCTTGAATTTACACCTATTTGTTTTTTATTATTAGAATATGTAGATTTTACTCGATCTAAATATTAAAACTTATTTTATCAATGTGACTTAAATTCTAAAAATCATACTTTGTAGTAAAATTTAAGTTGAATTAACAGGAAAACTAATCTAAATAATCCATTTTCACATTATATTATTATATATAGAAAGTCTCATGATATATATATATATATATATATATATATATATATATATATATAAATTATTGTTTTTCTTAATTAATTTATTAAGATGTTTCTATAATAAAATCAAGGTTCTAAAGTAAAATATAAGTTTAACTATTATTTTAAATTTTAAATTTTGGATTTTAATTTATTTTAATTTCAATAGTTTTTTTTTCCGATCAAGTTTCACATCATTAAAATTATTCAATTTGATTTTTTTTTTTTAGATTTATATAAACCGTGTTTAGAAAGTGTTGAGTTGGCTATTTATAATAGACATGTGTCAATATATTTGATCTTTTTAGTTTTTCTCTCTCTCTTCTCTCTCGTTCAAATCCTTTAAACTTTCTGATCCCTTTACCTTTCAAAACTCATCACTAGCAGACCATGATTTCCGCACCGTTACCACTTCTATATCAAAAAAACAAGTTGAATAAGTGCAATCAAGGTATTAGGTTTAGAGTTCAAAAGACAGCCATATAGGAGTGGAAATTTAGTTAACTGGAAGCGCATAAAGATTAGTTTTTTCTTTTTGACAACTTTTTATTAATTTTTGATGTGATATTTCTTAAGTGACTTTTCTTTTTCTATTTTTTATTTTTTTATATTCTAAAATTACTCAAAAAGATGTTACCTCAATTTGTAAAATAAAATTATCAAAATTTAGTTGTCAAAATATTATTGTTCTTGTATTAAATACATAATAGTTATTGACAATGTGCAAATAGTAGTGCAAAGCGGTAATTGGCAGCAACGACATTTGAATATTGCTCTTGCTTGAAATAGTAGTTGCAATGGCCCCAATCGCAACCCAAACATCATGCCATAGTAGCATTTTTGAAAAAAAAATGATATAGTAACAACCACTTTTTGACAACTTATCTCACAATGTGATGTGACATCTGTTTTTCAATTTTTTTCAATTTTCACGTTGGATTTTTTGGAAGAAAGTGGGAGGGAAAAAAGTAAAAAGCGGGAATGGAAATTGGAGGAGAAAAAACAGGAAGCGGAAGTACAAATGGTTGAACTAAAAAGCATCTTGTTCGTCGTCTTCAACCATTGATGTTCGTCTTCAACCGCCATTCTTCATCTTCAACCCCTATTTTTCTAAAAACTCCTTTCTTCTTCGTTGCAACAATGTGGGTTTACCCATTGGACGAAAGCTTCGACGATTCGACGTTCGTATCAATTGGGGTGGAAAGGAGGGATTTTTGTTGTTGTTTGTAGTGTCGTCATTGTTGTAATAGCGTAAGTTTGCGGGTTTCGTCTTTGTGGTGGAATCTAATCGGGGTCGCTTCTTCGAAAGGTGCATGGTGGTAAGTTGTATTTATTTTTGCGAATTGCTTGTGATTATATTTTGTTTAAAAAGCAAGAATGAAGATGGGTTTTTGTTTTGAATGTGGGTTGTTGATGTTAGGGTTAAGATTTTGTGTTCTTATTTTGGTTGTTGTTGTTTCTGAAATGTTTTCGCTTACATTTTTCTTAGATTAAGTAAGTAAACTATAAATCCACATATGTGCTTACTTAAGACTTAATATTTGTGAACCCATGTTGTATGATTTTCACATTAGATATCCCTGGTAGTTATAGTGGAGCAGGAGTGATTTTGCATTTGTTCACTTATTGAGTAAACTATAAATCCACACTTAAGATATAATTACTGCGAACACTTGCTCTATCATTTGCACATTAGATATCCATGTTAGTTATAGTTGACCAGTGATGATATTCATTCATTGGTTTACTGAGTAAATTGTAAAACCAAATATGTGCATACTTAAGAGTTCATACTACGAACCCATAGTCTATGATTTGCACATTGGTTACCCCTGTTTGTTATAGTTGAGCAAAAATGATCTCAATCCAAGGAAATTGTAGTCATGTTCTCAAGGTGGAATCTAATTTGGCTCTTACAAAAACTATTTTTTTATGCAGGTACTGAACTGACAAAAAGAATGTGTTATGGGAACTTTCAACTTGTTTGGCCATCTTGGTGGCTTCCTTGTTGAACATGAAGACATCAACCAATCGCAAAGCAGTAATTTGTATCACCAATTGAAGGATCAACCAAGGAAACGTTTCAAAAGCCAAGCCATACGAACTTTGTTTTTTACTTACACGAGGAGAAAGTGCCATAATTAGAAGAAACTTAAATTACTAAATTTTGCAGTCCTATGTTTGTGAATGTAGCCATGTTGAAAATATATATATATTTTTGAATATTTGAAAATACTTGTCTTTTATGATGTTAAGTAAGAGTTAATTATACAAATGTTGAAGTCATATTATTGAATTTTTCCCCTTACTACATGCCAACTCGTGACTTAATAAATGCTAACCTAAGTGCAATACTTTGCATATGAATTTTTCTTTCTTCGATAACTTCAATGGCACTTTCATGCCTTGAGCTTATGTGATAAAGTTAAATCTTCATACTCATATTCCTTAAAGCGAGTCTAATTTGCCTCTCTTTGTGTTTTTGAAAAGAAAAATAAAGGTGTCTATATTTCTTCTTCACTTCCACCGTGCAGTATTATGTCTTACTCATGCCTACGTAAGTGCTAACCCGTGGTATACGTTTTGAACATGCATGAAAGGATGTACAAAACTTCTTTAAATCTTCACTCTCTTCATTACCAATGGGGAGTATATGTTGGTGAGTCAAGGAATGCAATTTTCTTAATTTAATTAACAACATCATATGACTAAATGAAGGAATAAGAGTATGAAGGTAATATCATCATAATTAAAATCATCATAGTCAACAATTACTGAGGTTTGGTAGGCAGTTTCATGAAAGTGCAAAACGAATAGCATGGGTTAGCACTTATTTATATATCACTTAGCAATTACTATTGACAGTGCATTTCCAAAGCAATTTCTCTCATTTGAATTGAATCACTAAAACTATGAAGTTAGTATTAGTTTAAACGCTTCCAAAAAGAAGTTGTAGACTTTACTTATCCACCAAACTTCTCCAAATGGTACGTGGTGAACTTGTCTTTCCCAATTAAGTGAATGTACAAATCCTTTAACCTGAATTTGCACTTATTTACTCAAAAGTAAGCAAATACTTAGGGGAATAGATTAATTTACTCCCTCGTGTTAAGTTAATTTAATATGTTCATAAATGAAGGTTATCATCAAAAAGTGGATGTCACAATATCATTTTCCTTTTCTAATTAAAATCATCACAATCAACACTTACTAAGGTTTAGTAAGAGGTTTCGTGAAAGTGCAAAATGAATACCATGTGTTAGCACTTATTTGTATATTAGTTAACAACTATTGTTGACAGTGGATCTGTAAAGTAATTCCTATCATTTGGTTTGAAGGACTAAAACTATGAAGTTAGTGTCAGTTTAAACATTTACAAAATGAAGTTGTAGACTTTACTCATCCACCCAACTTCTCCAAATCATATGTGGTCAACTTGTCTTTCCTTGGAAAATGAATGTGGAAATCCTTTAACTTGGGTTTGCACTTACTTACTCAGGATTAAGCACATAGTTAGAACCTTCTACTCATAGTGGATTACTAAAGTATCACTTCCAATTATACTAATCACATGCTGCTTAAGATAATATCACTTAAACAAGCTTATAAACCAACAACATTTGATCCATAATTAAAAACATAAAACACTACTATTAATGTATGATAATCTTTGCACATGAAAAAAAAACCAACTTGATTACATTGCCACAAAAACCACTACAAAATTCACTAATGCCAAATCTTTTAATTCTACCACTTCCTCCTCGTGTAGGTCTGAAAGGGAATTTGTATAGCTTGACTCTTGAAACATTTTCTTGGTTGATCCTTTCAACATGGTCAACCATTCAAACGATGTTCCTTGAAGAAGTGACTTTTGTTGTGCAATTAACTTGTTATTTAAAAAACCAATGTATTTGGTCCGACAAAAATGCATAAAAGCCTGCAAAAAGTTATCATTAAAACTGACCACTTCATTTTGAATAAAAAAGACAAATAAACATAACATACCTTACTATCAGCCTGCATGTCACCACTGCAATCACTATCTTCACTAAAATCATTTATTCTGATGAAGGAAGTTAGGTAAACTAATGTCAGCATAATTCATGCAACACTTATTCTCAGTGAGGTATGCCAAAATAATAAGTCTGATAAATAATGCAATTCATCACATAAATGAAGTGTATCATGTAACATCCTGTTTTAATAGTTTTTACGCTATCAAACAAAACATTATATTATGATAATTCAAGCAAATGATAGGAATAGGCCGGTATAAAGTATCAATACAATCATCATTAAATAACCATACATGTACTGCCTATACATACAGCCTACACTAAGAAAGGGGTTACAAAACACCCAACCATCTAAGCAAAACAAAGAGTGAAGGTTACTGTTGGAAACGCTCAGTCACCACTCAACTCCTATCCAGGAGGGGTGTGTCCTCACCTGCACTTTTAGCTGCTCACGCCAATCATTAAGGGCGATCATCGCAAAAGAGAAAGACACGCAGAACAAACATATGCAAGAAGGGTAAACTAACTTAAATAAAGAGAAATCATGCAATTTAATAATTAAGCGTCAATCAAGGTTTATCACATTTATCAGAATTGTTCAAATCGTCATAATCATAACACGTATTCACAATTCTAGACTCGATATCCGGATTATGTAAGTGACATTGGAGCTCTTGGTGGCTTGCACCTATGACGGTTCCCAAACTCTGCAGAGTTTTGTGCACAAGGGGTATTCACCCAACCACTCCCAGGGTAAGTCTCCTTCACGTCAATGACGGATCGAGTCCATAGACTAGGACCTCCTGCTACTCCTCCCGACATAATCCATTATACTCTATATGAGTCTTAATGGTTATAGGAGCGTCAGGATACCACCAAAATGAGTCCTCATGTCCTTACATTCACTAAAGCCATCATCCTTAGAATTTCCCTTGAAATCCTAATTCCATCACATTCTCAAATAGACCAAATTCACACAATTCCATCACGTAGACTATTATTCATAAAACTCATACAAAATAGACAATTATCACATCAATCCACTTAGCATATCTTCATTTAATCTAAAACAGAGAAGACAATCCAATTCTGCAGTGAATCTCGCTCAAGCTAGAGGATTTCACCTAAGCTAGAGAGTCATCTCGCTTAGGCGAGCTGCTCTCACCTGGGCGAGATCACTTACAGTGGGCAACTAAAAAATCTGAGCAAATTCTCGCTCAGGCTAAGTTGGTTTGCTTAGACGAGAGGATCTCTCGCTCAAGCGACCCCAACTCGCCTAGGCGAGACCTCGCGTAGTGACATATGCGACTCTTTGATATTTTCGCTCAAGCGAGAGCTGCTCGCCTGGACGAAATTACCAAGATTCCAATCTGTTCTTCACATGCAGAGCTATGCAATTCACACAAAAACTCAATTTCACACAGCAAGCAGTTCCAAACATCAATTAAACACATGATCATGCAATCCAAGCACTCAGAGACACTTTTTACACGGAAATTTAGTGAAGAGTTAGCTTCCCTTACCTATTTCTGGTGAATGCTTTGGTGAAAGCAACTTCAGAGAGGAAAAGCAGAATTCCTTAGTTCAACCTAATGAGTTCATCATCAAGACACAGGGAATGAAGGAACACTTGATCAAACTCAGAACAGAAATAGAATTTCGAGTCTTAAGCTAAAATTGAACCCCAAAACGAAAATGGAGACTTACCTAGAAGGAGGGAAGCTAAAAGCGGAGACAGCAGGAGGTTCTGTTGAGGTCACTCTTCCAGAATCTGTTCCAAGTTCAAGGAGAGGGATTTAGATAGAGAGTGATTAATGGTGATTGTGTAGAAAGTGGTGGTGAGGCGAAGAAAGAAGAGGAAGGAGTGGGTGTATGGTTTCAGTGTTCTGGAATGAGAGAAGAAGGAATAATATAAAAAAAAAGGGTATCACATATCACACTAGCAAACCTGAATGCAAAAATAACATGTATATATGATATAACTTGCACAAAACATAAAGGATAGCCAATAACTTCTTATAAGTTAGCTCACACTAATGCACATGGCTGAGTCATCAATAAGTACATAATTTGGATAACACTTTACTAAATAAGTCAATCAAAAAATATGAGACAAGCTCAACATATGATTAATATGGATATGTAATGTGGAAATCTTAGACCATGGGTTATAACTTATTAACTCATTAGTAGGCATGTACTTGGATTTTCAGTGTACTCAATAAGGCAATCATTGAATATCATCCGTGCTCAACTATAACTAATAGGGGTAAGCAATCTACAAATCATAGACCATGGGTTTGTAATTATGAACTCTAATATAAGGACATATTTGGATTTACAATTTACTTAGTAAACCAATGAATGAATATCATCCCTGCTCAACAACAACAAATATGGATATCTAATGTGCAAATCATAGAGCAAGTTTTCGCAGTAATTATATCTTAAGTGTGGATTTACAGTTTACTCAATAAGTCAACAAATGCAAAATCACTCATGCTCCATTATAACTACCAAGGATATCTAATGTGCAAATCATACAACATGGGTTCGCATATATTAAGTCTTAAGTAAGCACATATGTGGATTTACAATTTACTGACTTAATCTAAGAAAAATGTAAGCAGAAGCATTTCAGAAACAACAACAACAATAACCAAAATAAGAACACATAATCTTAACCTTAACCTCAACAACCCACATTCAAAACAAAAACCCATCTTCATTCTTGCTTTTTATAGAAAAAATAATCACAAGCAATACACAAAAATAAATACAACTTACCACCACGGACCTTTCGAAGAAGCGACCCCGATTAGATTTCACCACAAAGACGAAACCCACAAATTTATGCCACTACAATGATGACGACACTACAAACAACAATAAAAATCCCTCCTTTCCACCCCAATGGATATGAACGTTGAATCGTTGAAGCTTTCGTCCAATGGGTAAACCCACACTATTGCAACGAAGAAAAAGAGGGATTTTTAAAAAAATAGGACTGAAGATAAAAAATGGAGGTTGAAGACGAACATCAATGGTTGAAGACGACGAACAAGATACTTTTTAATTCAACCATTTGCACTTTCGCTTTCTGTTTTTTCTCCTCCAATTTCCACTCCCACTTTTCACATTTTTCCTTCCCGCTTTCTTCCAAAATCACCAACGTGAAAATTGAAAAAAATAAAATAGATAACACGTCATGTTGTGAGATAAGTTGTCAAAAAGTGGATGTTACTATATCATTTTCCTTTTGAAAATCCACATTTTCCTTGAAGACAGGGTCAGGAATAGGAATAGGGAGTTGAGATTTTCCTCCCTGTGTAGAATTTAAAAAAAATCAATAATTGGTTATTGCTTGTCACTCCTATGTGATACCAAGATTGACTAACTTATCATGCACTCACCTTTTCTTTCAATTGTTTTTCAACCAACACCAACCTATATATAGTGACACTATCCCTTCCTCTTCTATTTGTTCTGAATTACAAGAGCTATGATATTTTGACAATTTTTTTTTTACAAAGTTTGACAAAGTTTGATTTTTAACATACACTACACATTTTTATTCTCTTTCAAAGTCACATCAAACATTTCTTACTTTCATTAAGGTGTTGCTATGTATACATTGTCAAAATTTTATCAATAAAACTTTGTCAAAAAATAAATTTTCAAACTATAAACCTTCAACTTGTTCAGTGCAGAAGTGATGGTAGGGTGGAGATCGCAATTGTCAAAAAAGGTCGTTGGTGATGAGCTTGTGATAGACGGGGGAGGAATTTTAGAGGATTTGGAGAAGAAATAGAAGAGAAAAATACTAAAAAAAACATAGAAAAACAAAATAAGATATTAAAAATTAATATATTAACACATTTTCATTACAAATAACCAACACACTCTACGAATAAGGAGTTTATTCAAATCTAACAAATGATCAAATTAAATTGATTTAAGACATAATAGAACTTAAATCAATAAAAAACAAATATTAAAACCAAAATAATCACTAAAATTATGAACCAAAATAGTAATTAAATCAATAATATATTATCCATTCAAACTTTAACAAAATATAAAAATAATGAAAGAAATTAAAAAAGGAATACATATTTAGGAGTTGTAATTGATTTGATGGTAGAAGGAAAAAGTAAGAGAGGTTGTGAGCTGCACTTTCCTGTAACAAACTACTAACAAGTAAGATTTCTAGAATAAAAAGAAAAACTTATGTTACTCAACGAAGTTTCTTTTAATAATAGAAAAATACATCCTCAATTGAAGCTATCAATTTTCCCTGAAAACTAGAATTGAAAGATAAGAGTATACCTAATCAAAGAATAATTAAGTCTTCATGTCTTTATTAATTAAAAAATATATTTACCAGCTATATTTTCAGAATTTAAAATGTCTAAACCAACTTTTATTTTATTTTTCTCAAATTTCACCTTTAATTAATAATACAATTTTTTTAACTAGGGTAACTTAGATTATGTTTTTTTTTTGTTTTAACTTAGTTATATATATATTCCTATATAGTATCTTTCAAACTCTCATATGATTAACTTTTATGTTTCACGGGAAGATATTTCATGATAATAAAAAAAATCATTTTTCTTTTTCAAAATTGAGTTCTTAACATTAATATATATTTTATAAAAAAAAATAGAAAACATATGATAATCAAACATGTATAATAATTACTGGGACCACCATTGAAATTTATACTTGTCGTGTTGTGTTGCTTACATGTTCTTTTCAATGCACGTGAAAATTTGATATGATAATGATGTTTGTTCTACTAGGAAGATAACACATTTTATGCATAATAGGTTTGGTTAAGATAGAGGAGAAAAATAATTTTATATGATATTTTCTCTACCAAGAAGATAATATTTAGGGTGTGTTTGGATTTAGGAGTGGATTTGAGAGAGTTAGTAGATGAATTTGAAAAGATGGAATGTGGATTGTATTATTGGTTGGATTAAGAGATAGATGGTATAATTTGAGTAAATTTGAGATGAAAATTTGTAAAAATTTGTACATAATATGATGTATATAATAAATTTTTAAAAAAAGTAATAGATAAAATTAGATGATTATCACTAGCGGATTTTCAGCCAAAATTTTGGAGGTGCCAAAATTTTGGTTGAATTACTCTTTTGGTCTATCTTTTCATTCAATTTGTTTGTGATTTTTTAAAAATTGATGTACTTTGATTTTTTTCATTGAATTTTCAAAAGCGGAAGAAAGATCTTTCATAAAAAATTGATACTAGGATTCTGTTAATTACACAAACAAATCAAATAATCATTTTTATTTACAACTTCAATTTTGATGAAAAATCTGATTCAAGAAATTTAACGAAAATGACAAAATTGCATCATATTTTCAAAAATCAGAACTAAATTATACAAATAATCATTTTAAAACATAATATTAATAAAATAATTATTTTTATTTAAAAAATATTTAAAATATAAAATTAAAAAATAAATGTAGACAAGCAAAAAAAACTTTTCCTTATATATAAATATAAATGTATAAAAATTTATTAAAATATCAAATATATAAAATATATTACAAATATTAATTTTTTTAAAAATATATTTAAAATTATATATTAATATATATAAATATAAAAAAATTGGGGGGCATGGCCCCTTAGTCTTTGCATAGGTCCGCTACTGGTGATTACCATTTTATCTTGGTGATTACCATTTTATCTTTGAGAATAAATATGATAAAATTTTAAAAGTAAATACTACAAATGATATCAAAATTAAATTAATTTTTTTTATTTATAATTAAAAATAAAATTAAAATTAGGAAGCTAAAATTAAAATAAAAAAGGAATTGTAAAAAAATATTTAATTACATTTTTCTAAATAAAAATTTCTATATTAATAGTATAACTATTATAAACATTGTAGTCATAAACAACAATAAAGTTTTATAAATAATAGATCTTCTAAATCTAAATGAAATGAAATGAAATTTCTACAATTTACCAAAAATAATAAAACTATTTATGATGAAGTACATGTAAAATTAATATCATTAACACTTTTCTATTGTCATATATATGCCAATTAATTCTAATTACCACATTTGAAAATTAGAGATTCGGAAAATGACAAAAAAGAGAGTGCTGGCAAATTAAAATACGAAAGCATTGTCTAATACAAAGAAGGCTACTTTTGTCTTTTACTAAAGTTGAACGGTACATATTCACACATCTGTGTCTATTATGTGCTGATGGTTATGAGTGATATCATTGTCCTCGTATTCCTTTAAATTTTTTGAAACAAACCCTCACGACATTAGCACCTCCTCGCACCTATGTTTTGACAGTACGACATCCTAATCTAAACACACGTTTAAGGATGTGATGATGAGCTAGTGGATGGGAGTGAAAAACAAAGAGATAAATAAAAGGGAGAAAATAAAAAAATGGAGTCGTTTGTAATAAAGAAAAGATAATAGACAGTGAATTTGTTTAGATTAAGGATTGATTACTCCCATGATACCTATTTTGATAGAAGTATGTCAATTTGGTATTCATTTTTTAAAAAGTGTCACTTACATTCCAATTTTTTTTAAAAGACTTTAATTAGGTCTCTTTATGACAGAAATTACTAACACCATTAACAGCATGCCACTTATTAATTTGTGTTTTTTTAATTTATTTTTTTCAAACAAAAATAAATGTCATGTGTGAGGTCTCTTGCATGATAAGTGACAGGTCAGTGTCACGTGACAAGATAATGCCACATGTCAATGTTACTATCAAATGTCATTGTTTTGATTTAAATTTAGTCTTCATATATATTTCATTAATTCAATTTAGTCTCCATATATGTGTCTCTGATTAATTTTGACCAAATGTTTTTTAATAATTAAAATATTTTCTTGTATAATATTTTTTTTTTAATTGATAAAATTGTTATATATTAATTTGTCCTTGTATTAAAAATAAATTTAGAATAAAAGTTGATAAATTATTTGTACATGTTACCTGATTTTTTTTTCAAAAATAATTTTATTTTAAATTTCCTACGGAATTTGCATTTTATTTCCCAATATTGACCCATGCACTATTCAAAGTGAGAATTCGCTTTTCGAGAAGTCGAAAAACAAAGTCTTTCTCCTTTTGAACTTACATTGTTAAAGGAGTTGAACAAAATGAAAAAGGTTCATGATAAACTAGGAAGTATGAAGAGGAAACGGAAGAAAATGGGTAATGAGATCACTAGAAGTGAAAAATTTTAAATTAATCATTAATTGTTTTGCTTGTTTTGCTTATTTTTTAAGTTGTAATACATGAATCTCTTAATGAATTTTGTTTTGATTTGTTAATTGGTATATGTTATAAACAAATTTAATTACTACCATAATTTTAATGGATTAATATTTGAAATAACATATTAAAAGTGGTTTAAACTTAATTATATGTTTGATCTTTGATATAAATAACCGATTAAATAAGGATGAAATCGATTATTTTAGAGAAGTTGTTATTGGTAATCCATTTTTGCTTTTGCTCTAGTATAATTACTTGAGAAGATAATTAATTATTCTAGGGACGATTCTAACCAAACGGAAAGCAACGAAAGAGGAGAAAAAAAAGAAAAACAGAATTACAACATATTGATGATTACCATTTATCCCTCAAAGCTTGGAAAGGAGACTTGGGAGTGGGTACTATTAAATTCATGGATCATGGAGGAACTTTGCCTTTTTGAAAGTGTTGATGGATGGTTCATATTAGGCTAATGGTTCATATGAAGGTTAAAATATTTTATTGGTCTATGTTTTTTTCTTCTAAAATCTTAAATAGATTTTAGATTTTTTAGTTTCAATTAAGTCCATATTTTAGAAAATGCGTAACAATTAGGTCTATTCTGTTAGTATGATGTTAATAGTGTTAAGAATGTGTCACGTGTCAGCTCCTCATTTTTATGAATTTTTTTTTTTTTTGAAAATTATTCATGTAACGTCAATATTGCGTCACATGTCAAATCAGTAAGGTGACACACGTGTCAAGTCATTGTCTGAATCTTAATTTGGTCCATATATTTGTTATTTTGATTACATTTTAGTCCATTTTTTTTTAATTTTCAATTTCATCCTCTCCAAATTGAGACCAAATTTAAGTTTTATATAAATTTTATAATGATATTTTTATTAAATATTTTAATAATATTAAGTTTATTTAAATTCATATTTTACATTAAACTTTACTTATATTTTCTTTTAAAATTTTAAAATATTTATTTTAACTTGTTAAAAAATTGTTTTAAACAATTTATATACAAATGTTAGAGTTGGTTTAAAAATAACAATTTTATAAATTTAAATATCAAATTTTAAAACAATTTTGTAAAAAGTTAAAATAAATATATTTAAAATTTTAAAATAAATAAATAGAATTTAATGTAAAATTTAAATTTAAATAAACTTAATATTGTTAAAAATATGTCATACAAATATTACTTATAATAAAAATATCATTATGATATTTATACAAAAGTTAAATTTGGTGTCAATTTGGAGATGATGAAATTGAAAATTAAAAAAAAAATGGACTCAAATATAATCAAAATAACAAATATATATGGACTAAATTGAGATTCAGATAATGACTTGACATGTGTCACCTTATTAACTTGACACGTGACACAATATTGACGTGACACGTGGCATAATATTGACGTGACATGTGACATGAATAATTTAAAAAAAATTAAAAAAATAAAAAAATTCAAAAAAATAGGAGTTAACACGTGGCGTATCTTTAACATCATTAAAACCATACTAACGAAATGGATCTAATTATTACGCATTTTCAAAAATATGGACTTAATTGAGACTGAAAAAAATCTTATGACCTATTTGAGATTTTGAAAGAAAAGTGGACGAATGGAGTATTTTAACCTAGCATAAATGCTATTGGAGAAGTCTATAGCATGCAAGTTATCGAGGAAGAGACTCATGCTTTTCATTGTTAGAATTGCGTGACGACATAGAACCAAAATTATACCTCTTATTGCATACAATTTTTAGCACTCCTAATGGTTTACCACCACCTAAACCTCATGTCCATTCAATTCCATTGTTAAAAGGGTCAAACCAGTTGAAGTGAAACCATACAAATATTTTCACAACCAAAAAGAGGAAATTGAAAAACTGGAAGAAATCAAGTTGAACGAGGGGATCATCCAAACTAACTCATTCTCTTCTCTAATTATTTTGGTCAAAAAGAAAGATGGAACTTGGAAGATATGCACCGACTATAAAGAATTAAATGCCATCACTATTAATGACAACTTTCCTATTCCTACAATGGACAAACTAATTGGTGAGTTGTATAAATATGTTACTTCTCCAAACTGGATTTAAGGTAAGATATCACCCAATCTTATTATAATTTTTATTCATAATAGTGACTATTTTATTAACCAATAATTTTTAGTTTTATGAATGATATATAAATTAGTCAGAATAGTAATTAATAATTATTGATCACTGAAATGAATCAATTATTTAAAAGTTTTATTATAGTGATCGTATACGGTAATGTAATGCTCATTTTTATTCTCTAAAAAAAAAATATTTCCAACCTTCCGTAGCAACATTAAGATCGATATCTCTAATATATTAAATTCTAGCTTTAAATAATTTAAATATGTCAACTTAACCAATTTCTTGCTCTTTCCAGTTAAACTTATTAAAATATAATGGCTCCATGATGTATACTCCTAAATTACCAGTGATATCATGAGTGAATGGACCACAAAGTGGTGGTGTCAGATAAGGAAAATCTTGCATTACCTTCTTTCAAATAACTGCACTAGTGGCCTAAAGTAGCCAGCCTCGGCCAAATGAAGTGCATTTTGAGAATTACCAGACAATATATCCAATAACTTTGTAGCATCATTTCAGGCATCAGGGTCATCCCCATTAAGGATACCAACTGACATAACAATGCAACCTTGAATTCTTCTGATTCAACGACGAACGAATCTCTTGTGAGTGACTTCACCACTGCTCATAAGAACTCAAAATCTACCATCTTCTCCTGCAGTGAACTACTTTATAAAGCAAGCTAAAATAACCAAAGGTGCAAAGATTTAGACCAACAATTGCATGAAACATCTTCTTAAGTTAAGGGTTTTACCTTTTACTCATCATTTCCTGAAGCAATACTTCTTAGCAATTGCATGATTGCCCCAACCTATTTTCTGCCTTACACGAACCTAGACGGTTGAAAAGAATAAGAGTTGCTTCCTCGTTGATCAAACCACCATTAAATCTTTTACTGTTTTTGAACTCCTTCAGTCTCAAAAGTGAAACTGCAAATTGTTCATCATTACCATTCTTAAGTTACAAAACAACATCATCAATGCAAACATTAACTATTTCCTCTTCTATTTCTGCAGTCAGCTTCACGTCACTGCTGGAAGCCTTTGATTTTGGACTTGAAGCTACACTTAAACTGCCATCAAATCTCACATTCATCAATTGCCTTTGCAGTGTACCAATCTTTTCTCTGAAATCCACGGAAATTTCTTTGCTGGCTACGAGTGGAAGGCCAAAGGATCGACCTATGTCATGTGTTATCTCCACGGAAATTCGACCTTTTTGTCAAAGCTTTGGCATGCCTCAGCTCATTCTCAAAACATTCCAAGGATTTTCTTATAGGTGACTTGTCCAAGACTGTGTTTTGTCTCTTAAGTCATTGAAGATGGGTGAGAATTTCTCAACCAACATGGCAAACTCAACCAAAATATGTACCTCAACTTCAAAGTTCTTAGCAACCTCATCGGCCAAAACTATCAGCTCTGACAACAGTCTAGAAAATTTTCTCTTTTCCACGATTTCCATCTTGTTTACCAAAACTAAGTTTATGCAGCAAAAGAAAAACCAGTCATGAGTCATCGGTTACAGAAGATCCTCATCTGGGCAACATACATATATAAATATATTTAAATCATGGAGTACATTGAGGCTGGTCCTCGAATATCATATTTAAAACTAACGACCTTAGTAAATTCATGCTGAAGAACTACTTATTTAAAGGCTCTTTTAGAATACTGTAAATAATGTTAAGGGAGCAAACAGGCAAAGCAGAAACTATTATAATGTGCACAATAAAAGAATTTACATAATGCTCAAAAGTAGAGAAAGAGAAAGAGAAAAAGAAATATGTATTATTGTTGACTAGTGAGAATTGTCTCAGCGCTCTCGTTCACAACGAGTTTCCCCAAAAGCTACCTGTGCAGTATCTACTACACTGTTTATATAGCAATCAACTATCAACTGGGTCATGTAACAGCCAACTAAATGACAAGTGCATGAGGAGAAAATGTAAAACCAGAAAGTCAATCCGAAAAAAGTGATAAAGGTACAATTTCTAATGAGTACCATCCCATTGTTTAGAAGGCAAAACCAAAAACCATAGTTAAATAAGCAAGCCTAAAGGAAATGTTATACCAGGAGACAACATAAATGTGATATATAATGTCCACTTGAAAAGAAGCGATTCAATTTCCATCAAGAGTCACTACAACAAAAGTGACTTTAGACAACATTAAACAAGACCACAAATATAAAAATGTGGTCTAAACATAATAAAGGCAACAATTTTTTAGACTTGACTTAAAATCTATTTTAAGCAACATTTATATAAATGTTACTTGTAAAAAGTGTGGACTAATTCATAAAAATGTAGTCTAAAATATATTAAAAATTAAAGTTTTTAGATTAGAAATATTCCACTCCCTCCTTTTTTGACTAAAAATGTAAAATTTAGTTTCAAAAAAGCAAAAATTTGAATTTCTTCCCTTCCTCTAATTTTAGACCGAAAATGCCAAGAGTTCACAGTATTGGAATTGTGAAGTTTTGAAAAACACGTATATGAAAATTGTTGCCTTTTATAAGGAATTTAAACAATGATTTTAAAATTGTTACCATACTAAAAACTGTGGCTTATTACCTACATCTACACTCACCAAACTATGCCTAAAAAATTGTTGTATAAATATAAGTCCACAATTTTTGTGGTTTAACTCACAATTTTGTGTTGTTGTCTAAAGCAATTTTTGTTGTAGTGAGCCACAAGTCTAAGCAATGAAACTTGATGACTTGAGATTAACCACAACCACCGATCTTAGTCACATAAGCATATAAATGTAATTTTTGTAACACCTCTTTCAAGATGTCATGAGTAAATTATTTTCTCTTTTCAAACCAAAGCAAAATAGTCTTTTGGTATATGAAAATGAACATGTTTCAATACAATCAAGTATCAAGAATACACAACAACAATTTTGATCATTAATCAAATTAATTGACCGTAGAAATCAATTCCACATTCAAAAACTCCAATTCTACGTGCTCATTGATATAACCTTCATTCACATAATAATGATGAGAAAAAAATACAGTGTGACATTGAATCTATTGGAGAGTGGAGATAAAGAGAGGAAACGTTTTCTTTAATATATATTATTTTTCTTCTAAATTTTGGAGTAGTTTTACACTACAACATTAATCATCCAGCAACATTTGCTTGGCTACATTTATTAAAAAATGTTATTATAGGTATAGTATAGTTACATTTTCGTAAAAATGTAACTACAAAGAATATTAACATTAATATTGTGACATTTCAAAAAATGTTACTATATAACATTACACTTTTTACTGTTTTTAGTAACATTTTCTTTATCATAATTATTAAAAATGTTACTATAGATACTTTTATAAATTATAATAATTTTTTTTAAGTACATCTCATTGTAAATTAGATTAAGTTATATTTTAAATAAAAGTCACTAAATCTTGAGCGGAATTAAAAATTTTAAACATATGTAGTTCATCACAAAATCAAAATCCTCCCCCAAAACTTTACCCAAACTAAAATTTCCCCCCAAATTTTGAGCCGAATTCGTGACTATCCATTTTTGGTGTTTTGTTCGATGGTCGTGGTTCAACTTTTGTCGTGATTCAACTTGTCATGGTGACGCACTAATTTATCGGCCAACTGCATCCAGCCACCGCAAAGATGATGGCGCCATTGAAGCTGGGGATGTAGGCGAGTTTCCAACAATTTTTCGATGGAGATTATGGCGATTTTGTTGATTTTGGAGAGTTTCGATGAGGTCATCGTCGACTTAGATTTCCCTGAGGGAGTGGAAGTTGTCAGTGGAGAATTCCGACGATGGAGGTTAGAAACATTGCATTCTTCGCACCGCATGGTCTTCTTAAAAAAGAAAACAAAACATATGAAACTGAAAGATCAGTATAAATTTGTAAAAATCTAAAAAGATAATAAAAAATAAAATAATAAATATCTTAATAAATATTTATTTTAATTACTTTTTTTGTTTTTGTTTTCAAAAATGTAAGTTAGTTCTCTAGTTGATTTAGTCTCAATTTGATTTTAATTTTTTAGTCGGGATTTGACATTTTTTTACAAAAAACAAAGATAAAAAAATAATTAAACTTAAATATTTATACTTTTTATTATATTCAATTTTATGTTTTATTATTTATTAATATAATATTATGTTTTATAAAAAAAATTAAAAAAAAACACACAATTTAATTTTTATCAATTTTTAAAATATATTACTTATAATTTAAAAAAAATCAAAATTTTAAAATTATATAAAATTATATAAAATTAAAAAAAAATCAAAAAATATATATACAATTTAAAAAAAATCAAAAATTTTTGGGGGGGCCAGGCCCCTCCCCGCTCCTTGTATAATCCGCCCCTGATCATCTACTAGACATCCTTCAAGCTCCTGATCCAAACACCATAGAGTCATTTCTGGGAAGAATTCCTATGATATTCAATGTTGTAATTGTATCACCAGTTGGTTACTTTGGCCAAGTAAATATCCTGGGTTTGCCTGCTACTGGTGGACAGGTATAATTTTATAATCTCTTACAATTGATACAAAAAATTAGAGAAGTTCTCCCATAGAACTTCTACTAATTTTAATTTATGAAGAGAATTTCTTCTTATTTTCTTTTACATAGAAACTTGTCCAAACTAACAAACTAATTATTGAGCAATTGTGTTTATGATGTTAGCTTTCTAATAACTCTTTAAGAACTAAAATTCCCTGTGCTAATCCGTTCTAACTCTTAATTTCACTCACAATGTACATATTGTTTATATACGTGATTAAGTTCTTGCTTTAAAGAAGGAGATGCTGGTCAGAATTAATTAACCCTGTCCATTTCATCTTATGTACTATATGCATTTTATGTTATTTATGTGTTGTTTTTAACTATTTTAGTGATGCTATATGTGGATCAAACATGTTATTTATCAGATTTCAGATGCTATTGAAAATGAAAAGGGTGACACTGGTTTGTGGGCATATAGTTGGTGTCATTGCAAAGAAGTATGGTGACACCAATTTTGCTGGGCAATGTCTTAATTTACAGCTTAATATCCAATATTTGTATTTAAATTAAAGTTAACAAAGATGTTCTCCCTGCTTCCAGATTTACAAGAATTGTGGTAGTCATTTGCTTGCTTCCTAACACCTAGAATGAACATTTGCCTGGTATAGAAGAGGCTAATGATTATGTTGGGAAGGTATCTTACTAAAATTCTGATGCTTTGGGTTTCCTAACATCTAGTTTAGGAAATTAAACATGAAATGTGTGCCTATGCTTCATTTATTTGGTAATGGAGAGTGTGGGACCTGGTTACTTGATTATTTTATCCTAGTGTTCTTTATTCGAAGATGTATGGTACTCAATGAGTAAAATTAGTCATTCATGGTATTACTTGCAGCCTCCTAAATTTGAGTTTTATGATCCAAAGACACCTTTCTTCACTTCCCCAAGATTCCTCCCACCCACTAAAGTAGAAAATGTGACAGTTAACTATTACTAAGTTGCTTTGTGAGATTAGACTATGCGGAACATGACTCTTGATTGGTTTCTGTTGTTGATTAAATTTTAAACTTGAGCATATTATTACTAAAGTTATTATCTAATATGCTGTAATTTTTTATTGCAGCTCGCTTGGTCAGAACCTGGCAATAAGTACCTATGTTTGGGAAATATGCTTTGTAGGTTTCATTTTTGTATATCGTTTGGTGTTATTTTAATTCCTCATTGGAAATATGTAGGCTAGTATTTTTTTATTTTGATAAAATATTTAATAGATGTTCTATTTTACCCTTTTTCTTTCTGCATCATACTAGATTATATCTTTAAACTTGTTAAAATTAGGTGAAGGGTGAAAGTATAAATGGTTAATGACAGTTAAATAGAAACAAAAGAATTTCATCTAATCGTGGAATGGAACTGACATGTAGTAATTAAGTTTTGGATTTTGTAGTACATTTATTGCAAGCGCTGCATGTGATCTTGAGATTTGTCTCATGTTTTGTTGTCTTTTTATTTTCCTTCTTTGAATTTGTTCTTCTGTATGGTCAGTAAATCCTGAGTCATTCTGTTATATTTTCTTTAGTAACATTTTTAACCCGTATCCTTTTCATTAAGAAAAAGTTGCTAAAAGTTTCCACTAACAGTTTTATAATGTTACTTTTCTATATAAAAAAAAAGTTAGTATAAAATTTCAGTAACATTTTAAAAATGTAACTATAAAATTTCAGTAACATTTCAAAAATGTTACACTTTTAATAAAAAAATGTCACTTAAAATTTTTAGTAATAATTATGTAAATGTCTCTATTCATATATATATAAATGTTACAAAAAAATTAATAGTAACATAAAATGTTACTAAATTTTATTAGTAACATTTTTCATGTTTTAGTAACGTTTTTTTAATGTTATTGTATATTATATATCTAGTAGTGTTAAGACTTCTAACTGACAAGTTGCATTCTCACTTTCACTTTTCAGGTCAAATTAATGAAGTTATTTTGACTTAAAGTTATTTTTTACCAAATTAATGTGTATCCAAAGAACATATACTTGACTTAAAGTTTCCAAAACTGGAAAGAGTGTAATATGTGAGGATTATTTTGATAATATGGTTGGTTTTTTTTACCTTCCTGGTTACTTTACCTTTTCGAAATTGATAATGTTCAATTATAGGGGAACTTGTAAATGCTTAATCAAAGAAGTTCCTGTGCATACTTTCCTATTACAACCTTTTAATTTTATAGTTCTATTTACAGTACATAAAATTGTGTTCATTTTTCCTAATTATTCTTGTAGGATTGTTTCAATAGTACAAAAAGTAAATTAATATAGCTTGTTTCTTATTTCTAAATAGATAAATTAGTAACAATTTTAAAATGTTACATGTTAAAAGGGGGAGCTACTTCAACCTATATGAAGATGGTTTTGATGATGTTTAACAATTTAGAATTAGTCCTGTTTTAGTTAGGCTGTGCATTAGGCTGTTAGTATGAAATTATCCTATGTAAAACAAGCCTGCATTAAGTTGTAATTAACCATCACACTCTTGCTTGTGCATTCATGAATTGATTAGCTATTTAACTAATGGATTAGCTGAGGGTACTGCACTAAGACAGTGAAAACACACTCACGATAATCGATTAGGTAAATTCCTAATCCATTAATGACTATAGAGAACTTTGTATAAAAGCTGTTTCTGAAATCAGTTTTCAGTGGGAGAAAAATTATAGATTTCTTGAGAAACATTTCTGATAAACTGCCCTCTGAGATTCACAAAGCTCTTAAGCATTCTTGAAGGTTATTCAAGTGAAGATTCAAGGAGATTGATGGTTGATTTAACCTTGATGGGTCTAACTTGAATCTAGGAGCAAATTGACAAATCTGCACAACAATAGGAGTATTCGTTTCTTGATTCTTTTTTATTGTATTTCTGATTACAGTTGTTTCACTATGTGAAGTGAAGGCCTAGGTGCAATTGCGTGGATGCATTGCTCCTAGGGGGAGTTGTTGATTGGTAGATCAAGATCCTTGATTTTTTTGTTCTAGGATTATATAGATGCTCTTGTAATTCTTGGAACTTAATTGAGATAGTGGAATCCTCCTAAGTGGGTTTTGCTTAGGAGAAGACTGGACGTAGATTCATCTTGAATCGAACCATTATAAACTGTTATGTCTTGGTTTTTCTCTTCTCTTACAATCTTTCTTGATTGCTTTAAACAGTCCATTAATACAAAACTGTGAAATTGATTAATTGGGTTATAAGACTTAAAGATACTTTCAAGATTCAACTTAACCAAGTGAAAAACTCATTAATCAATTCAGATACCTTTCTGGGTTGAGCTATTAGACAGATCTGTTTTAACAATTGGCACCAGAGCTGGTTAATCGCACGATAATCGATTAGAAAGATCCTGATATGTCTAATACATCTCAAACCTTTGCTGAAGGGGCATCCATTGATAGGCCCCCTCTGTTTGCTGGTGAAATCTACCCTTTTTGAAAAATTAGAATGAAAATTTTTCTTGAATCAGTGGACAAAGGGGTATGGGATGTTGTGGTGAATGGACCTTTTAAACCAATTAAAATAGTGGATGGAGAAACTTTTCCCAAAGAATTCTCACAATAGACCCCTGATGAGAATAAGAGGGCACGTTATGATGTTAAAGCAAAAAATATTATATCTTCTGCATTAACATTGGATGAATTTTACAGGGTATCTGTGTATGAATCACCCATGAGGGCACGAATGAGGTTAAAAGAGCAAGGAAGAATACTTTCATTCAGGAGTATGAAATGTTCAGAATGAAGGTTGGCGAAAGCATATGTGACGTACATAAGAGATTTACACATATAGTAAATCACCTCTTAGCTCTTAGCAAGACTTTTGACAAAGAAGAACTGAATATCAAGATCTTGAAGAGCTTAAACAGGACATGGCATCCCAAAGTCACTGCAATTTCAAAATCCAAAGACCTCACAAGCATGAACATAGCTACACTCTTTGGGAAGCTAAGAGAACACGAACTAGAGCTTGGAAGACTCAAGGCAGAAGAGGATGGAGAAAAGAGGCACACAATAGCCTTGAAGAGTGCTGTAAAATCTGCAGCAAAACTAAAGAAAACAGATTCTGCAGATGACTCTAATGATGGAAACTCTGATAGTGAAGCCTTGAGTTTAATGGTGAAAAAGTTCTCAAAATTCTTGAAGTTTAAGAATAAAACTAACAACAGTTATGCAGGAAACAAGAAGCAGTCTAGATCTAGCAATCAAACCTGTTATGAGTGTGGCAAGACATGACACATCAAGGCAGACTGCCCTGTGCTGAAGATGAAGCAGAAACTGGAAGAGAAAAATGAGGCAGACAAGCATATGAAGAAAAAGAAAGCATACATTACTTGGGAAGAAAATGATTCCAGCACATCCAGTGAATCTGATGACAGCACTAAAGAAGAAAATAATTTGTGTCTGATGGCTGGAACAAGATCATCTAAAACCAGTGTGAGTAGTTTCAAATTTGAACATGAGCAAAATAATTACTATGAACTGCTTGATGCTTTTAATGAACTGCATAAGGAAGCTACAAAATTGCAAAAGTCAAATAGCAAGCGTAAAGGAGAGATTAAATGGCTTGAAGGTAGGGTAAAACAGTTAGAAGAGGAAAATGAGAATTTGATAGCTTGCTTGGAGAAATTAGAAAAATCTGAAAAGTATCTTAGGTCCAGATGTGAGCACTGCCCAGGGCAGCTAGAAAAGATAGAGTATTTGATGAAAACCTTCTCAAAATTCACCCTAGGAAAATCCAACCTAGATGTTGTACTAGGATCTCAAAGGAGTGTGCTTAATAAAGAGGGAATTGGTTACAATGGCGATTCTAATCGATTAGGCCCTAGAAATTTTCTTAACATCAGTAAACCATCCTCTATCATTTGCACCTACTGCTATGAACTTGGTCATTTTTCTAATTCCTGCTACTTTAAAAACAATGGGGTTCCTAAAGAGAAATTTAAATGGGTACCCAAAGGCACTGCAAAACAGTCTAACACAAGAGGACCCAAGTTTACATGGGTACCTGCTTCATCAAAATAATATGTTTTGCAGGAATATGCTGAAGCTAAGCAGTCAATGTGGTATCTGGACAACAGTTGTTCAAGACACATGACAGGTGATAGCAAAAAATTCAGCAAAATCTCTTACAAGGTAAGTGGACATGTCACATATGGTGACAATAACAAAGGTAAGATTCTAGGTATAGGTAAATTAAGGTCCTCATCAGCTGTAGAAATTGAGGATGTATTGCTAGTTGATGGACTTAAGCACAACTTGCTTAGTATTAGCCAATTGTGTGATAAGAATCTAAAAGTAAGCTTTGAAGCTAATCACTGTTTAATCTGTCATGCATCCACAAATGAACTGGTGTTTGTTGGAAAAAGAATTCAGAACATATACATGGTAGACTTTGAAAACACTTCATTTGATTCTATTGCTTGTTTATTTGCTAAAAATGATGAACCTTGGATTTGGCATAAAAGACTTGCACACATACATATAGGGCACCTAAATAAGCTCGTGTTAAAGCATTTAGTCACTGGTTTGCCTGACATAAAGTTTAAATCAGATAAATTGTGTGATGCATGCCAAAAAGGTAAACAAGTAAAGACATGATTCAAGTCAAAGCAGCATATTTCCACCTCTAATCCATTAGAATTGATACATATGGATCTGTTTGGGTCATTCAGGACCAGAAGCTTAGGTGGAAATTATTATGCACTTGTACTTGTTGATGACTATTCTCGTTTTACCTGGACATTTTTTATCTCATCTAAGAGTGACATCTTCCAAGTCTTTAGGAAATTTGCCAAAGTTGTTCAAAATAAGAAAGATTTGAAAATCAAGTCTATTCGAAGTGATCATGGGGGTGAGTTTCAAAACGAATCTTTCGAAAAGTTTTGTGAACATCATGGCATCCCTCATAATTTCTCAGCTCCTAGAACACCACAGTAAAATGGTGTTGTAGAAAGAAAAAATCAATCTTTAGAAGAGTTGGCAAAAAAAATGCTCAATGACAACTCTTTGCCAAAATATATTTGGGCAGATGCTGTAAGCACAGCCTGCCACGTGCTGAACAGGGTCTTAATCAGACCTGTTTTGAAACTCACACCATATGAAATCTTCAAAGGTAGAAAACCAAATGTGTCTTACTTTAAAGCCTTTGGTTGCAAGTGTTTCATACTAAATAATGGTAAATCCAATCTTGGCAAGTTTGATTCTAAAGCTGATGAAGACATCTTCCTAGGTTATTCCTTGACTAGTAAAGCTTATCGAATCTATAATAAATGAACATTAACCATAGAGGAATCCATCCATGTTGCATTTGATGAGGTTATTGACAGTCAAGCTAATTCCTCTGGTCCAATAAATACTTAATATTTAATTAGTACAGGTGCAGATTTGACACACCTTGAACCTGAAACAACAACAAATCCATCATCTGGTACAACTTCAACCTCCTCTTCTGTAGCAGAGTTGCCTACTTACTGGACTGTGCCTAAAAATATGTCTCTTGACAACATTATAAGAGATATCTCTAAAGGTGTTTCCACTCGAAGTCAGTTGAGCCAATTTTGTTTGAACGTGGCATTTGCATCTCAACTTGAGCCAAAATCAGTGAGTGATGCTCTGAAGTATGACCACTGGTTCCTAGCAATGTAGCACGAGCTGGATCAATTCAAGATAAATGATGTTTAGGATCTAGTTCCAATAACTAAGACTCAACAAATTATAGGCACCAAGTGGGTCTTTCTCAACAAGCTGGATGACTCTGGTATGATTATCAAAAATAAAGCTCGATTGGTAGCCAAAGGGTACTGTCAAGAAGAAAGGATTGACTATGATGAGACCTATGCCCCTGTAGCACGACTTGAGGCCATCCAGATTCTTCTTGCTATTTCTTCTTTACTACAATTCAAGCTTTTCCAAATGGATGTGAAAAGTGCCTTTCTAATTGGCTTCATCAAGGAAGAAGTCTATGTAGCACAACCACCCGGATTCACAGACTATGAGTTTCCAGACCATGTGTATAAACTAAAAAAGGCACTCTACGGACTTAAGCAAGCACCTCGATCATGGTATGAAAGATTAAGTGAATTCTTGATACAAAGTGGTTTTCGTAGGGGTAAAGTAGACTCTACTCTTTTCATCAAGAAAGCTAAAAATGATCTACTGTTTGTTCAAATCTATGTGGATGATATCATCTTTGGCTCCACTAACACTCTCCTATGTCAAGAATTCTCCAAGAACATGCAAGATGAGTTTGAAATGTCCATGATGGGGGAGCTGCATTTCTTTCTTGGTCTCCAAATAAAACAAGGAAAGCATGGTCTCTTCATTCATCAATCTAAATACTATGTTGAACTGTTAAAAAAGTTCAATATGGAAACCTGCAAGGAATCTTCAACTCCTATGGCTACAAACTATTATCTAGATACTGATGAGACAGGCTTTGCAGTGGATCAAACTAAATATCGAGGAATGATCGGATCACTACTCTATCTCACTGCAAGTCGCCCAAACATTATGCACAGTGTGTGTGTATGTGCTAGATTTCAATCCTGCCCCAAAGAGTCCCACCTAAGTGCTATTAAATGCATCCTTAAATATCTAAAAGGCACTAGAAACCTAGGTTTGTGGTATACTCATGGTTCCCCTATATCCTTGGTAGGATATAATGATTCAGACTTTGGGGGCTGTAAAACTGATAGGAAGAGCACCAGTGGAACCTGCCATCTCTTAGGTGGCTCCCTAATCTCATGGCACTCCAAAAAGCAGGCTTGTGTTGCTCTTTCCACTACCGAGGCAGAATATATAACTGCTGGCAGCTGCTGTGCCCAGTCCATCTGGATTAAAATTTAACTTGAGGATTATGGCATCTACCTTGATCACATTCCTATGAAATGTGACAATACCAGTGCTATAAATCTCACTAAAAATCCAGTTCTGCACTCTAAGACCAAGCACATTAAGATCCAACACCATTTTATTAGGGATCGTGTGTCAAAAGAAGAATGCAAGGTTGAGTACATTAACACACAAAATCAACTAGCAGACATCTTTACCAAACCTCTTGCCAGAGAAAGGTTTTACACTCTTAGAAATGAGTTGGGTATTTTAGACATCACTTGCTCTCATTGAACATACTTAGCAAACTTCTATTCTGTTTTAATTTTCTCTTGATTGTTCTGTTGTGTGTGTTTTGCCTGTCAAGTTCTTACTATGTATACTGTTATGTTTCATTTCCTGTCACATGCATATTGCATATAATTAGCATAAATTCGTACATACCTGGTTCACTTTGTGTTTGCATCTACTGGTGTGCATTTTGAGTAGAGTCTGCGTAGTTGCTAGCCTAACTCTGGCCTTAATCCATTATCGTGCTCCATTCAATAAGGCCTTTCACCATTTATTTGTTTCCTAATCTCTAAAGAGGATCCCGCTAATCCATTAGGTTAGTACCTCTCTGCACCTAATGCTTCTTTTACTTCCTGAACCCAGGCCTCCTGTATTCACAAACCTCTCTAAAACCCTAGGTTTTCCCCTTTCCCTCTCCATCTCTGTTGTGTTCTTCGTTTAACATCCATCACCCATCCATCATGGCTTCTTCTTCCTCCTCTCGCAAGCGCATTAAGCGGATGGAAACCAAGCAACAACATCCAGACATTGATGGCTGGATCAGTGACCCTGAAATCCAGGCAAACTTTAACAGCTCCTTTTGCAACCTCAAAATCATCAACCATAAGCACGTTGAACTTCCTTTCTTCCGCACTCATGGTTTTTCCTTTCCCAAGCTTCTTTCCTTCCAAAGTTTGGAGGCTTTCGTCCAACTTAAGGGTAATGTCTACCCAGATTTGGTTAGGGTTTTCTACGCCAACCTCCAATGTGAAGAGGATCTTCTCACTTTGCACGTCAAAGGGGTAAACATTGTCTTAACCCCAAAAATTTGGACCTCCAGTGCTAATTTCCGGATAGCGGGCATTCCGGCACATCGCGGGTTTCTTGGGGCAAACCGCCTGGACATCTACCAAGCCTGTTTGAGGGATCCCATTGCCAAACGCGATTATAACATCTTTCGCATCAGTGGGATGAAGAAGGACGAACGGGTGCTCGCATTCATTATTTCTTGGATTCTGGTTCCACGCAATGGTAATCACGCTCAACTCACAACTGCGGATGTCTTCCTCATCCACGCTTTCAAATCCAACATTCTCATCAATTGGTCTGAAGTTGTCTCTGATACGATGCAAAAAAGATATCAAGCTACCTAACTACCCCTTGCCCTACGCTGTATTTCTGTGCAAAGTCCTTGAACACTATAAGGTTGATTTCTCTGGAAAAGCTTCCTATACTCCGAATCACACTAGTCTGATTTGTGCAAATGCACTTCATCACATGGGAATGGCATTTCGGGGAAACATCTGGTGCTTCAAGGATGAACCTGATACCAACCCTACTGATATTGCTGAACCCTCCTTTGCAGCCTCCAAAACCCAATATGAGCACGAAATGTTGACCATGGTCACTACGCTTCTCGATCATCATCACACCTAGATGTCCAAGCTGAATTTTATTGAGCATCAACTCTCCTCTGTTCAAGAACAACTTGCTTTGCTCAATACTGGTCGTGATTAGGCATGGCAACGGGTTGGGTCGGGCACGGATAGTATGATACCCGTACCCGACCCGCTAAAAAAAATCCGCCCGTTACCCGCCTGTTTACCCGTCGGGTATCCACTTAAAAAATATTCGTGGATATTTTTAAAACCCGAGGGTACTCGTGGATACCCGATACCCACAAATATTTAAAAAAATATGTATTTTATAAATTTTTTAATATAAAATTATAAAAATAAAATATAAATTAAATTATAATTATAATTATAATTAAATTTGACATAATAAAATATACTGTTACTTCTAATTTTAATTAAATTTAACTTAATAAAATATAAATTAAATTTTAATTTTAATTTTTTGCGGCTAACGGGTACTCGCGGGTACGGATAGTATGATACCTGTACCCGACCCGTTTATAACCGGGTATTAAAATACCCGCTACCCGCTACCCGCGGGTAATAAATACCAGCGGGTAGTAACTATCCGTCGCGGATTTTATCCGCGGATATCTGCGGGCACGGGTATTTTTGCCATTCCTAGTCGTGATCCTCCAAATCCAAAAGTTGTTGCGGACTCTGCAGAAGGAAGTGAGAGCGAGCAGTTTGAAGATGCCACTGACGACGAATAACTCAGTCTAATCCCCACACACACAAGCTTTTGTCTAACCACCCTTAGGCTTTCATTTTGTCTCCTTTAGCCTTAGGTTCTTTTAGTCTTTCGTCAGGAGGTGTGTGTTAATTTTGGCTATCCTCACATAGTATGAAGATGGTTTTGATGATGTCTAACCGTTTAGAATTAGTCTTATTTTAGTTAGGCTGTGCATTAGGTTGTTAGTATGAAATTACCATATGTAAAACAAGCCTGCATTAAGTTGTAATTAACCATCACACTCTTGCTTGTGCATTCATGAATTGATTAGCTATTTAACTAATGGATTAGCTGAGGGTACTGCACTAAGGCAGTGAAAACACAGTCACGATAATCAATTAGGTAAATTTCCAATCTATTAATGACTGTAGAGAACTTTGTATAAAAGCTGTTTCTGAAATCAGTTTTCAGTGGGAGAAAAATTACAGATTTCTTGAGAAACATTTCTGAGAAACTGCCCTCTGAGATTCACAAAGCTCTTAAGCATTCTTGAAGGTTATTCAAGTGAAGATTCAAGGAGATTGATGGTTGATTCAACCTTGATGGGTCTAGCTTGAATCTAAGAGCAAATTGATGCTCTTGTAATTCTTGGAACTTAATTGAGATAGTGGAATCCTCCTAAGTGAATTTACTTAGGAGAAGACTGGACGAAGATTCATCTTGAATCGAACCAGTATAAACTATTGTGTCTTGGTTTTTCTCTTCTCTTACAATCTTTCTTGATTGCTTTAAACAGTCAATTAACACAGAACTACGAAATTGATTAATTGGGTTATAACACTTAAAGATACTTTCAAGATTCAACTTAACCAAGTGAAAGACTCATTAATCAATTCAGATACCTTTCTGGGTTGAGCTATTAGACAGATCTGTTTTAACAAAGTCAATGGATAACCATCTTTAATTGTAACAAAATAAGATAATCGATAATATTTTTTAAATCTCAAAAAATTGTATAGGTAACATTTTTTAAATGTTAAAAAATGTATAGGTAACATTTTTTGAGTGTGAAAAAAAAATTCACAACATCTTTGTGATGATAGTAAAAATACTAATTTGTAACAATGTTTAAAATGATACTAATAATAAATGTTATTAAATGGTTTGGTAACATGCATTATATACAACATGTGTAAAAATATGTGTAAAAATGTTGTCTTTGTATAACACTATGTTTTTAGGCTTTACCAACATTTTTTTACTGTTATTAAGAATAATATGTGTAGTAAAAAATTGCTACAAATTTAGTTTCTTCATAATACATAGTTCCGACAGGTAAAAATAACTTAGTTTCTAGTAAAATATATTCTCAAGGTCATCAAATTTAATTGTTATTCTATTAAAGAAGAACATAAATTAAAATAAAAAATAGGACATAACTCTTTCCTTATGTTTTTATTTGGGTTCACAAATGTACATCATAACCAAGTAAATGTCCATTTTCAATAATTTGATATAATGAAACTCAGTAAAAAATAAAATAAAATAAAATTTGGAAGGATGTATGTACTTGTATGTTATTGTGTTTATGAATGTCAAAGCTGAAGTTGAAGAAGTATTCTGCATGGTTCAGATGAAAGTATGATCGTGAAAGAAGTGTAAAATATTACAAGTGAACTTTTCATACTTTGATAGTTGTATATGATTAGTAAAATGCATCACATATTTGAAGTAGTAACACAACAATTATATGAATCACTGAAAGGTAGAAAATTCTATTAATATGATTTGAGTCTGATCCACCTAAGAAAATAAATTAACACTCTTTGATGAGCCTTCTTTTTTATATTATATTGTATTTAACTTTGTTATTTTTAACAAATATAGGACTGACTCCATTTTTAAAAATTTGAAAAAATTATCAGTAATTTAGTTAGAAATGAAGTGATTAGGAAAATGGTTTCATCCAGTGAGTGAAGAAATTCATGTGGAAGAGATGCAATTATCAAATTGGATAGACTCCAACTTTTGGGCCTTTACTTCCTATACACATCTATATTTTCCTCATGCACCCCCATTTTTTGAAAATGCTCATTTTCTCCATTATATTTTATAACTTAGGCGATCTCTAAAATTTCCATTGTTTCTCCTTAACTGTCCTTGCTTGCTAGCTTTTTTGCTTTAGATATTGGATGTGTAAAAGAGTATTGCTATAGGTAAAGATTTTGTAGAAGAAGAAAAAGAATCTTAAAGAATATGTCACTTTGAACAAGATGAGCCATTATTTTAGGCGTTTCTTCCTACACTCTCATTTTTTCTTTCTACATTCACAAAAAATTGCAAATGCCCATTTTACCCTTCACTCAACAGTAGAAAACTTAACCCTAATTTTTTATGGTTAAATAATTCCATTAGTCCCTATTTTCATAGAGAAATCTCAAATAGATTCTCTTATATTTATTTGTCTCAATTTGGTCCCTATTTTGAAAATTTTGTTGCAATTAGGTCATTTCTGTTAGTAATGCATTAACAACGTTAAGTATGTGTCACGTGTCAGCTCGTGTGTTTTTTTTAACTTTTTTTAAATTACCACGTCAAACTGACATTGTGTCGCATGGCAGAGGTAGTGTGATGTGGTAATGACAATGTCATGTGTCACTATTAAATGTGAAAAATCTCATTTATCAAGACCTTTACACTATAACGTACATAGGCAACCCTAGTATCATAATCTATATGAGATTAGCACATATTCAATCATGGTCTCAGGAATTTCATATGCTTCCACGAACTTGCCTGCTCGTGGTCACCCTTTACGAACCTTTCCACTCATAGTCCAACCTCTACGAACCTCCCTGCTCATAGTCCAACACGTGTGAACATATCCTGTTATGAACCTCTCTGCTCATAACACCGTCAAGTGTGAGCACTGAACATATGAACTTCCCCGCTCGTATCCCTACACCAGAGTACATCCAACACGAACCTCCCCGTCCTTATTAATCACGTGTTTCCAACTTTATTACGAACCTTCACGCTCGTAATCCATGCAAGCATATCCCAAACCAAGAGCGTCACCACAAGGCAAGCAAATCCCAACACAAACGCACGCTGCCACTGCACTATTGCTTGGCGTAGCCTAAGCGCCGCCAGGCGAAGTCACAGCGCAGACTGCATGGCGGTCTCTAAGAATAATGCATGCTCATAGAAAATATAAAACAACAACACTCACATGACTTAAATACTAGTTTCTATACACCTATGTCACTTAATATAGCCATTCACACCTCCTATGCATCAATCATAACTATCTTCCTAATTATTCACCGGTTTAAACCATGCCTTACTTGATTTTGACAAGGAATACAAATTGCACATAAAGAACTTCCAAAAAAAAAAAAAAATACTTGATACTGACTACCTCTCATACAACTTCCATTTTAACTTAAACAGTACCTGTCACATTCCTCTATTCCAATATTTCATGGCCAATCAAGTTTAGCATCAACATAAAATTTTATTCCATGCATTAGACCCTTCACAATACCCTTTGTCTAATTTATACTACTACCACTTACATAAGTCTAGATAAACCCCACAAGAAACCCAACTCGTAGCCAACACAATAAAAATGTAGAGTGCACAAATGCACTAGACTGTCGCCTAGCGGCAGGTTAAGTACTGTTAGGCGGTGCATCAAATCTTAGGCAGAACCCATATTTTTTCTACACCTACGAGAACCCTATACCCCAAAAACTCATTCCATTAGTCCAATTTCACATACCAGACAGTCAATCATGCTTCCAGACTCAACATATGACCAATTTAAACTCAAGTTCACATATTATTACACAATTTTCAATCTAAAATCATTCTTAAACTCATCCCCAATCCCAGGGACCCTCATACAAACTCATGCACAAATCACTCAATTATAATCACCACAATGACATTTTAATCAATATATACATTCAGAAACATTCATCAAGAGTATAGGGAACTCAAAATAATCCAAAAACTCCATAAAATTCACAAAACCTCAGAATCGAATGCAACCAGTTTGTGTCGACCGGTGGGCCTTCATTACCGTCAAGCGATTCTTCATATAATCAAAAATTTAGGGTTAAACAACTTGGGTTGCCTGGCAGATCTTCATTGCTGCTAGGTGGTTTCTAGGTAGAAACTCAGAAACTTCTAGATTGGAAAATCTGTTTTGGAATATTTAATTTGAAAATAAATTATATTTTTTCGATTGGAGGCTTGATTATATTTTCAGATTTGAAAATGTTTTCTACGACATTCAACATGAAAGTATAGAAAAATATATTTTAAATTAGATATTTTAAAATATTACAAGATCTAGAAGTATTTTCCAAAATATTTATTCTGAAAAATATTTTTATATTTTGAATTGGGTGTTTCCATAGGTATTTTTTTAATTTGAAAAATGCTTTCTAGAACACCCAATCCAAAATATAAAACAATTTTTTTTTTCAAATTTAAAAGGTATTTCTAAATCTATAAATATCTTTCGAAACAGTATTATTAAAAAATATTTTTATATTCCCGATTAAGTTTGCTGAGAGATATTTTTTAGATCCTAAAATACCTTCTGGAACACTCGATTGAAATATATTTTTTTATACTTTACAAGTTATGTAGTTTAAAAGTTTTTCTTTTTTAATTTGGAAATACTTCCAAAAAGGTCAATCCAGAAGGTATTAAAAAAGGTAGTGTTGGCTTTTCTATTATAATTTAATGATGAGTAATTTGGGCTTTACAAGTTTTATGGGGTACAGAAAGAGAAAAAATGTTAGCATAGGCCTATATTTTAGGCTCATTTACTTCTGATTTATAGGATTAGCTTTCTGTGTATATATAACACACCTCTTGTAACATTTTATACACACTCAATAATATACAATCTCATTCTTCATATATTTTTTTGTTTTTACATGGTATCAAGAATCCAAAAAGATCCATGATTGAGAATGAATTATTCTAGTTGTTCCTCTTTCCTAAACCCTAAGTCCTAAGCCCTAATCCTTTTTCGCAAACTTTATCATTGAGAAGAGATTCTTGTAGTAAGTTTCTTTTTCCTAAACCCCAAGCCCTATGCCATAACTCCTAAGTCCTAAGCCTCTTTCGTAATTTTTAAGGTTTCATCCGATCGTAATTTTATTTTCTTCTTTAAGGCATTTGTTTTTAGGTTCTTCACCATGTTCTTTATGCCATTTTAAGGTATTTACAATCCTCTAATATTGGGTTTGTATTCTATTTTGCTCGTTGCTTACGTTGTATGGTTCGCATTTTTGTTTTGTATTCAATCTGTTATGCAACTTGTAAAGAGTATTCTCTTCAATCTATTAGTCTGCAATTTGATGGTAAAATTATTTTTACTAGAGTTATGTTATGAAAAATTTTCTTCGTGGAAAGTCCATGTGGTGTTACATTTTAGGTGTTAAGGAAAAACTTATTGACACCAATGTTGATGATTATGCTATTGCTTTAGAGGTATGGGAAGTTGATAACTCTAAAATTATCACTTGGGTCTATAATTCTATCATACACTCTATTGACACTCAATTGGTAAAATATGATATTGCAAAGGTGATATGGGATCACTTATCTCGATTATATACACAATCTAATTTTGCCAAATGGTATCAACTTGAAACAGATATTCGTGCACTAAAAAAAATTACATGAGTATTAAGGAATTTTATTTTGTAATGACAACCCTATGGAATCAACTTGCATTCACTGAGCCTCCAAAATTGAGTGTTTTTGCACTATATATTACTCACAGGGAATCACAACGTTTGGTTTAATTTATTATGGCCTTGCGTACTGATTTTGTACAAGATGGCACATCTCAAAAGGTGATTAAGATAGGTCTTAGGGAAGGAGGACTCTATGTCTTGAATCAGTTCAAGCAGTCAATAGTTGTAGGCTCTAGTGTGGATTTATCTTTGTTTCGTTTGTCTTCTTCTCCTTCACCTTCTTATTTGTGGCATTCTCGTTTGGACTAAGTCTTTCCATCTCGTTTAAAGTTTTTAGCGTCTACGAGAGTTTTGGGTACTTTGAACAATCATGATATTTCTGATTGTAGTAGTCGTAAATTGTAATGAAAGCATACTTTGATGGATGAAACAATACCAATACAAGAGAGTTTAAAATGGTTACATCTTCACTTTAACACAAGATAGGCTTAGCTCTTCATAATTGATGCAAACAATACAAAGTTTTGTGTAACCATACGTCTCTTGAACTGATGGAAAAATACAAGGAAAAATGTTTACATAAAGTCTATCAAAAGTGCCAAACTTTCCCTCCTCTAAATCTGTTCAAAACAAGGGTGCAACTCTGTTTTTTTATAAACTGTCCAGGGCAGCGCTCAACAATGCACTTCTGGCTCCAATTGTAGATGTTTCCTTCCTAGTTAGGTTTGTTTTTATTGCTCAAGCCTCATGCTCTGTGCCTCATCTCCTAAGATAACTTATTTAAAAAGGAGTCTTCATGACCTAGCCTCGGGTTTAATTCTTGAGGTTTTTCTTTGCAATAGGTTTGCTTTGTGGTTTAAGCCTTAACTTTACTACTCAGTTGGACTATTAAATGTTTTGTGCAAAATTGTTTGAAATCATCTAGTTTCATTGTTTTTCCATTTTTATTTTTTATTACAAAATAAACTAAATTGGGGTGATTTCAATAAAAAGTTAACAAAATAAAACCAAAATAAGTTCAAATTTGTCTCAAAATTAACTCATTGAAAACTCAGTCAATGACTTTGGATGTAATATCATGACGGTAGAGTTGCATCCAAGAAGCTGGTTCATGGTAGAGTGGTTCACTACTCACGATGTTTTGCTCCACTACAAGAATTCAAGGAATTAGAGTCGAAATATTAGCGTCGGCTTTACTCTGCATGCTATTAGAGTAAAAAATAATGACGGCTAAGAGTCACAAAATAAAATGTTAAGTTTAGCATGGGCTATGCAACTCTTGATAATCACCCTTAGCGTCCCTTAAGGGACACTAGTTACTTAATATTAAAAAAAAGAAAAACGTATTAAAAAAAAATATAAATTTCAGAGCAACGGTTAGGGGACACAATTGTATTTCAGACTAGTGTCGCTCGAGGGACGCTTTGATCTTATTTTGTAAAAGTAATGGAACATAATAGATTAAGCCGTAATCGGTAGCGTTAGTTAGCCAACGCAAGTTAGCAAAAATAAAAAAAGGAAAAATAATTTTGCAGAGATGGCTTGAAGTAAAGTAAAAAATAATTATTATTAAAGAATAGAGTGGGTTGATCGACACTCTTATCTTATTTTTAATGGAAAAATAGATTAAGGTAGTAGGGAGGGTTAAGGGACGCAATCAGTAACGTGAGCTAGGCGCGACGCAATTTAATAAAAATAAAATAAAAAATTAATTTTGCGGAGATGACTTAGCCTAAGTTAAATAAAATATTATTTTTTAGAAGGGAGAGTAGGTTGGTCGACGCTTAAAGAAGTAGGTGAAAAGTTGAGATAAATTTTAAATTTACCAATTGCCTCATTTTAACTTTACCAAATTTTAACTCTATTCGTTTTCGTTCTTGCGCGCATAGAGTTTCTTTCTCTCCATTCTCTTTTTGCTTCATCTCCTTTCTCATTTTCAATCCCTACACCCAGAAAGTTTCAGTTTCTTCTTTAATTGGTGCTCAACAGAAAACCATTTTGACCCTCATGAGTTGTGGTTACTAAAGAGCGGTGAGATCGACCCTGAAGACGTGGTGGAGTTGCCGACTGTTGGGCCCGGAAGACGTGGTGGGTTCATATTTGTGTTCTCTTCGGTGTTTCTTTGGTGCTGAAGGAGGTGGGTAGTGGGCACCGAAAGGGAGATGGTGGCTTCCATATTTTTCTCGCATTCTCAATGAAATGGGCTAGTGAGTTCTAATCTCTCATATTTGAATATATTTATCATTTGAAGAAATTGGTTTCCCAATTAATTGAATAATTGTTTCAGAAATGTTTGGCAGCTATTTTCCCAATTAATTGAAGGCGAGGTGGTGGGAGGCCAACTGAAAAAAAAAGGTTGTTGTAGTGTCGAAGTGGTGGCTCTGCAGTGTTGGAGTGTTGGTGGTGTAGACTGCAAGGGTGAGGGATTCTATTAATTCAACTTAGGTAATTCAACTATGATTCTGTTTTTAACATATTCGTGAGACACCACTTCAACTCTTAGATATATATAATTTATTGGTATTATATTAATATTCGTTTTGCCACATTTGGATATATGAAGCATGTTTGAATGTTTGAAGTGTGTTTGCTACATGAGATACTCAAAAAGTTAAATGTGCATTCTGCTATATTCTTCTTAGTAGTGTGATGAATCTATTTTATTTTACTGGTATTTGGCCAAATCATAAGTTATTGGTAATTTGATTTGTGAATGAGGCATTCAATGCATGTGCATAATGGCTTTGAATATGTGCATGAATGGTTATTGCTTAAACAAATATCAGAATCATTCACAAACCATTCTCTTTGTCAGCACCACAAACCACTTAGGTGAGTCACTGTAAACAAATATAAAATATACTCTTTCTGTTGCTGTTAGTTTGCATCTTGTAATCTTTATTTTTGAAAGAAGGGTTAGGTTTTTGTAATTAGTGCTCATTTGAGTCTCTACTATGAGAGACCTTGAAGTGGGCACGAGCTAAAGTCTTGTCTATCAAGACTCTCTTGAACCTACAACTACAACATTTTACTTGTTTCTTTATGAGCAAATGGTTTTTGATGAGATATGAAGTAAATGTTGCTTAAGATTTAAGGGAAAGAATGTCTTGATCACTAATACTTTGCTTTGATGGTAAGAAAGAAAGTGATTTAGTTTTAATTTGATTTTTGAACACTTAGTGCAGGTATTTGATTTGTGAATGGGATGTGCAATATCTTTTTTAGTTAGTAGTTTTAATTAGCATCTTATTTTTTTCTAATACTACTTTAATATTTTAGAGTTTGGTGTCCATATTTTTGTTCTAAAGTTATGGAATAATTTTTTTTTCTATATAGAGCGAGAGCAGTAGAAACGTATAAATGAGAAGTTAATTTAAAAAAAAAACTCTTGCATTCATACCATATAATACTAAATAATAAAAACATTTTAAAAGCAAACTTATATTGGAATATAGTTTATTTTAAGATTTTTTTGAGTTTATAATTTACAAATTGCTATTACTTTAATTAGTATTTCATTTAATTTTTTTTTCTAATACTACTTTAATATTTCAGAATTTGGTGTCTAATTTTTGTTCCAAAGATTAATTTGTTTATTTATAGAAAAACATGTATATCTTATAGTTTAATTTAAAAAATATATTCTTACATTCATACTATATAATATTAAATAATAAACACAACTAAAAGGAAATTTATCTTGAAATTTAAGAAGTAACCGAAGGAAACTTAACAAGTAACGGTGAGAAAATTTATGGTAATGTGAAAAAGAGTGTGACATCAAAATTAGCTTTATTCTAATGCATGGCCTTAGTTACCACATTCATTTACTTTTGTAACTTTTCTTAAGCTACGTGGTTATATAAGTTATTTCTTTCAACTTTAAACTTTATTTAAAGGTAATGAAAATTACTGTTATAGGAGAATTCTCCTTTTTATCATCAACGATTCCCAACCAAGTATTAATACTTAATCTTTTCACCATTATGTGTGAAACATTGTACTTCAAAAACTATTTTAAATGTAGTTTTTGAAGTTTACAATTGTGTTTGATAGTTCATAATAATTCTTTGTTGGACATGTAGAAAAAAATAGATTGTAGCTGGATGTAGGGATTAGGTGTCCGTGCATCAAATGCAAGTGTCAAAAAATACATAAACCACCACAAGTGAGGGCTCATTTGTCATAATGTGGATTTATGCCAAAGTCATAATGTGGATTTATGCCAAACTACGACATTTGGGTTATAATCGTGGACAAGATGGATCAAATGTTCAGAACTTCAGTTATGTATTTAGTAGCTACGAAAACATGAATTGTGGGCATCAATTTGCTTCAGTCACTGAAATGGTGTATGATGCCTATATGCAAACATGTAATTTGATGCATGCTGATGAGGAGGCTGCTACAACATCTAAAGGATTGATTGAAACAATAAGAAATGTGTGATGATGGAAGAAGAAATGAAGTTGATGAAGCAACAATTAGCATTGGTGTTGGAAAGACAGACTGCAGACTCTTCAACGGGTACCAGTCACGTGCATCCACATTATGATCCTTTATTGGATGATCAACCCATCCCTTGAACATGGACTTCATGAGGTAAATCATATTATAACTTTGTCCTAGCTAAATTTCAATATTTGAAGCAGATTACAGCTTTGTTAAAGTTAAAATTTTTATAGCCTTTTCTACAAGTTGTGGTTCTTAATTAGAGGGTGTACAATTGTTTGTATGTTTTATATATTTATGTCTTACATATTGATTTTTCATTTCACAAGTACTATATTCAATGGAATTTTTGTAGAGCTGAGTGACCATGACTTCACCTTCCTCAACTTTATTTTCCAGTTTTAGTTAATAGGCTTTTTGTATGGTGAACATTGTAAACAAATTATGACTTGAACTTTGTACACTTTAGTGCATTATCCACTTAGGTTTTATAAACTTATATGCATCCTAATTTGACATCTATGACTTAATGAATGATGAATGTAGTTTAATTAACTATTGATTCTAATTAGAATGGCTTCTGATTGGATAATTGAGATTATATTGATTATGTAATAGTGGTCATGCTTGCAGGTAAAATTTGGGTTGAGAACGAAAGAAACTAGACTTGTCGTGAGTAGCTATAGTAGCGTCGTCCAGCCCTTGCTATTTGCGTCGGCTAACCCACACATCCTTTAATAATTTAAATTTTTAACCATCCCCTAGGCCACGCATTCAAAATGCATTTTTAATTATTATCTACTATTACCGTCAGCTAGCTCACACATCATTTAATATAAAGCGTCTGTTAGCTCACACACTAAAAGACCGTTTTAAATTATTATTTGCTATTATCGTCGTATGGCCCACACTAACAATGTCCCTTGGCCAACGCTAAGCTCATTTAACCAAACATATTTGTGTCATCGGGACGGCATTATTACATTGCAATTTGCGTCTGTTGGCTGACACATCTAAATTAGTCTCTAAGATTTTATCGTGGTTAGCTTTATGATAATGAGTCGACAATAATTATAAATTTGCATCGACTTTGACCTGTTAGTGTCGAATTTTGGCCGACACTATTTACCTAAATTGTTGTAGTGCTCGGATAGGGGATGAGATTGTGTGTTGCACACCAAGTATGGGATTGGGACCGTGTGTGGGGTGTTGGGAATTTGAGAAGAAATAAATTTTATGTTTAATTTATTTTTATTTTTTATTTTACTCATGAATTAAATAATATTATCTATGAATTTTGCTTTCCCATGACTCTTCTTTCATTCGTAGGTAGTCTTTGATTGGTTCCTCTCACTCATTTTCGTTTTTTACTAATAATAATACTATCCGTAGATGATTTTGTAGGTAATAATAATTTGCCTACAAACTTTATTCCGTAGGTAAATATCTACAGGAAACTCAACTTTTCCTTGTAGTAGGAGTCAATCATAGAATTGTACAGGTAGATCTCCAAAATTGACATCTGAAGTGTTAGAAGTGCATTAGCATGAAGTGGCTTTAAAATATTTTTCAAAATCGAAATGTGCTTTATTAAATATTGGTATAAAAACATTCTCTATAATAGAAATTAACTCATAATTATCTCAAAAACTGTGTGTATCGTTGAATACGATATTTACTTACCGGACAAACAAGATAATTTAACATTAAATTATATAAAAAAAACCACTATAAGTAACATGAAATATTAAAAACTTTCTTTCTATAAATGAAGAATAATCATGGTTACATTAAATTTGTTAGACTTTACCCTAACAAATTTAAAATTACAAATTAAATGTTATTTTGAAAATTACGTAACAGATATTTTTAATATAAAAATAGTTTAAATTAAGAAACAATTTTTCTAATTTTTGAAAAATTAAAAATAATAATTTAATACTCATTAAATCAACTCAAATAAAATTATTTATTTAAATAAAATAATATATACGACTTTTAAAAGGTAAATAAAAGTTGTTAAAAGTGTAATTTAATTACTTAAAAAAATCTAAAATTAAATTATACAATAATATGTATAATAATTTAATACTCTCTAAATCAACTCAAATAAAATGATTTATTCAAATAAAAAAATATATACGACTTTTAAAAGGTAAATAAAGGTTGTTAGAAGTTTAATTTAATTACTTAAAAAAAATCTAAAATTATAATTATACAATAATATGTTTTTTCTTTAAACATAAATTTCATTTACATTATAAAACCTATAAATTATATTAGTTTACGTTTATTTACCAAACATTTATAATACAAGTTAATTTATCAGTTCAAAACTTGTAAAGTAAAATTTTATCAGGACATATCCACTTAACTTATCATCTAGAAACTAACTTGTAAACTACTATTTATTTTATTCATTAATGTTTCCTAAACAAATCCTTAATCACTCAAGCCTAAACTTAATTGATTAAAAGGACTTTTTTTTTCAAATTATAATTTATAGTTTCTGTTCGAATCACTTAAATTTAATTTGTACATACTAAAAATATATTTTAAATTAAAAGCAATAACTTTTAAAAAAATTGAAAGGGTAAACCTATCATTCTAAATTAAACTAAAAATATAATTAATTTTTTTAGAAACTAGAGTCAAAGCCTGATTTTACTTTTTCTCCACCTCAATCTTATTTATTTCTATTCCTTTATAATAGTTTTTTCACCTAAATTAATGAACATTTTTAATTTTTGATACAATTTTAAATTATATATTATTTTCATTTCAGTTTTCTTATTTTCATATTTATATATTACCATATTTTTCTCTTTGTTATTGTTATTAAATTTTTCTGTTCAAATTAATTAAATTAGGAGTATAATTATAAAGAAAAATATATTGTTTGAAATTTAAAAATGATAAATAAAGTAATTGATTTCTTTTTTTTTTCCTACCGAACCGACAACCAGAAACAGACGATTAAAACCCCACATATCAGTGTCATTATTGTTTGTACATGTAAGGGGTTTTCTAGAGACTCCTTCCCCTCATCCTTATCACGTAGTACGAATTGCAACATTCTTTTTAGTTTTACTTCTTTTATAATAAATAAAAGATTGATTTTAAATGTTATTTTACTTTAGAAAAATTATAGATTAAAAATTTTGTTTGACTTATTTCCTTTCTCAAATTTAGACTTATTTGATTTCTTTCATTAATATAGTGTGATAAGTTTGATAGTAGTTTTAATATTTTATTTTAAATGAAATTATGATAAAATTTCAAGTTCTAAAAGAATATTTCAAATGTATATAATTTATTTTGATAACTTTTAGGTCTTTTATAATTTATCAAACATCTTTTACTTGTAATAAAATTTCAAGTTTTAAAAGGACAGTATTACATATTGATAACTGATTCTATAATAAAATATTAAATAATTGTCTCATTTTTTAAAATATAAAAGTGGTTCAAAAGACAAATATTTATTTCTCTTAGCCCGAAACACTTATTTTAATATATTCAATAGTTTTAAATTATTTAAAAATCAAAATTAAAAATAATTTAAATATATATTTATTATTAATTTTTCAAAACATTTTTTAAAAATAAAAACTATAATGAAACTTTATATTTTAAAGTGAACAATATTTTAAATAAGACAATTAATCTTGTTATCTCAATAAAATTGAAATCGAAATCTTACTAAGAATATTTTATGAACTAAATATAAAACATATCCTTATGTTCAATTAAAATATATTTAACTCTTAATTTTGTTATTAATTATAAATTATTTGTTAAACATATTCCTAGAATTTAAAATATGTTTAAAATGAATTTTTATTTAGATTAAAAATTTCTTACTAACTTGGGTAACTAAGATTAATTGTTTTCTTACTTAGGCTTGGGTAAACAAGAATAAATAAGATTTATCCACGTGATCTGAACAAAAAGAGGAATAAATCATATTTGGAATGACTGAAATCCCAAGCAACTAATTTGTTCTTCAACCTATTAAACCAAGCATGAGGAGCTTTTAAGTCCATAGATAACCTTGTTGAGTTTGCTTTCAAAATCTGGTGTTTTAGGATTAATGAATCTTTTAGGTTGAACCATACATCTTCAGCTAGAAAACCAAAGAAAGACATTATTTATATGTAACTGTTGAATCTCCCATCCTTTTGAGACGACTATAATGAGCACAATGCTGATCGTAGTTGGCTTAACAACTGCACTAAATGTCCCCAAGAAGTCTACTCAACTAGTTTGATGAAATCCTTTTTAACCAACCTTGCTTTGTGGCGTTTGATGCATCCATTAGGACCCATATTTGAGCTTAAATACCAATTTGATGCCAACTAATGACTGCTTTGATGATGGCAGCACCAGATGCAACGTTTTGTTTTGAATGAGAGAGCTTCGTACTCAATTTGCATGGCCTTCCTCTGGTTATCATTACTTAAAGGTGTTGCAACACTGTGAAGCTATGTTGTGTCAAGACTGTTAGCAACCTCTGCAGTACTACCAGTAAATGGCAACCTTGGTTTGAAGATTCCAATCTTCCCTATAGTTATCATAGGATGAACATTCATTTGAATTGATCCACCTGCGGGTGTCAATTTTAGGTGTTGATTGATTTGATTCAGCACTTTGGAAATTTGGTGCGACAATTATTCTGTCTGATTGTCCTGGTGAATCTAAAGTGGAGCTTCCAAGATTTGATGATACTGTTGGAAAATGTTGGAAAAGTTTGTTGATAATCCATACAAGGAGATGTTGAACATATTTTTAGATCCGAAACATATTTCCGGATAAGGAAATGCGGGATTTTTATTATAATTTTAATGATATCAATTTGGCAGGATGAACCCTATTATTTCAAGTCCAATCCAAATCCATTACATTACTTGCAACCAAGACCATGCGGAGCATGACTTCAGGAAAGAGAAACATAGCTGACATGTAATTTATTCCGTGCATAGTACATGCCTACGGTGGTTGTACCTCTCTACCACCACCTAGTAAACTAAAAGGCGGCGCAACGCCTTGGACACGCCCCGGTAAATTGCATCGGAAACGGACACCACAGACACCTTCAACTTGGACTTGATCACATTGGACATAATGCTATCACTGTAACCATTCTGAACATCGCGGTATCTATCCCACAGCATCACTCCCCCGTAGTTGGAGGCTTCCTTTGCGTGCGGAAGCACCTCGTCGTTGAGGACCTCCGGCGGAATGTAACCGTCGCCGGCGCTGGGCGCTGCTGGCACTCCCACGAAGAGCGAGTTGTTGGAGGCGACCGAGTCGACCCACTTGTCCCAGGACTCCAAGAGGGCGCTGGTGCCATCGGTGTAAGAGCAACTAGGGTTGTCGTAGAACTGAACGAAGATGTAGTCGAAGAGGTTGGTGGCTATGGCTTTGCCGAGATAGGGGATTGGGTCTGTTGGGCACTGAGGAGCTGCGGACAAGTAAAAGTAACGCCCCGTCGTTTGTCGTAACAAATCGAGTTCCCTTGCCAGATCGTCCCAGTAATCCTCCGACGTTTCAACGTGGAAGTCGACGCCGTCCAGCATGACGCTTCCCAGTGGACCGAATTCGCCGCTGAGGAAGTTGATGAAGAGGTAGTTGGCCACGTCCTTTGCGTCCTCCGCCGAGCTCAGCCAGTACCCTCCGGTGGGTCCTCCGATTGAAAGGAGCACCTTGATGCCTTTCGCCTGTAACCAATACACAACCCCATTAAAAGAAGCACTCTGATGGTTCACACATGATTTGATCGAGACCGAGGAAGTAAAATTTTCAGAAAAACTAATGGATCTTCTTGGGATCCGAATCTACCTGGCAATAGTTTATTTGGGGCTGTAGAAGGCCGCAACTTCTCCCGGAACTATCGCCGCAGTGACCGGCGAAGTTCAAAGTTGGCGTTCTCCCTGCACCGAACTGGTGGAGGAACGCGAGGAGCACAATGGCGTACTTTCCACTGTCACATGTAGCTATCAAATTGCCTTCTCGAGCGTCTTGGCCCCAGTACACAGCAATGCCACCATTTTCAGCGCGTGAAGAAGAGAACGTGAAAAGGGATAAGAGAAGTATGATCAAAGCTAGTCTTTGAGGTGCCATTGCTATCTGTTATGGCTTTCTTGTTTGAGTGTAGGAGAAACAGAAACCAGCCTATTTAAGGAGGTAAAATCATCTTCAAACAAAAAGAAAAATATTTTTTCTATTACTTGACAATTTTCTTTTATTATCTTAAGTATTATTTTTTAATTGATTTTCATTTTTTCATTTCTTTTTTTTTAATATTCCAAAATCATTTAAGAAACAACGTTTCATAATATAAAAAATGTTGTAAAAATTTAATAATTAAAATATCATTTAAAAAAAAAAATGGTATCAATGTTGAAAATGTAAAGAGGACTATTATTTGACAGCTCCTTTAAACTTCTAATACATTCAAATATGTATATTTTTTTAAACTACTTCTATTTTATTTAATTTTCCTTTTATCATTCTTATATTTAAATATATTTTTTATTATTTTTAATTATGTTTTATGTATTATTATCTATTTTCAATCTTACAAAATACTATTAAGTATTTCATTACTTTTACCATTAATGAGGTATATTTTTAAACTTTCTATACACTTTAAATGATATAAAAACAGGCAGAGAGACAGAAGAACAGAGCATTAAATTATAAATATCAACACTTTTCACAAATTTTGCGAACTTGCGTTTAATGAGGTCATTACATACGTAAGTCTTTATACTGTGTTAAAACATAGATTCAAATTGTAAATTTTGATATTGGTATAGATTACATTAAGATTTTGAATAAGTTATCAAGTTTTATTAATCAAACCATACAACAAATTATTTCAAATAAATTATTTTTAACAATTCAAGTATTATTTATAACAATTATTTTTAACTAAAAATGTAAATAATATTGTTTGGAATACAACCATTTTTATTAAATACAAATATATTGTTTAAAATTCATTAACTTTTGGCTAAATTTTTGATGAAGAAAGAAAGTAATATGAAAAATCACAAAATTTGATTTACTAAGTAGAAAAAACATGTCTTTTGTCAAATATAAGGTTTCAACATTCCATTTGTTTGCACAAAAATACAATGTTCATGTGAAGTTTAAGATATTGAAAGCTTTGAGCAACAAATTAAAAGTATTTTGACAACTCTTGATCACTTCATTAATTTTTTTTTTTAAATTCAAAGATTTTTTTAAATGGAAAGAGTTATTACAAATCATTTTTTAAATCAGTACAGTAAAGGCTTTTGCCTTCGGTTATTTTCAATATTTTGTTTTAGGCATATTGGGACGAGGCAAAAAGGGATAGTTTTTGACCTCGAGTGTCAATTGAACTCAAAACACCCCCTTTCTGCCTCGGTTCTAGATAACCCAAGGCCATTTGGGAACTTTTTTGCCCTGGTTGTGGTCGAACTGAAGTCATATAGTAAAAAAAAATTAATTAAATTAAAAATTCGAAGACCTTTTGGCCTCTGTTGTAGTCTGAACCGAGGCCATAGAAACCTTTTTTGCCTCGGTTATGGTAAGAACTGAGGCCTAATGCACAATTTTTTTAAATACTTTTTCAGTTTTATGAATATTCTCACATTTAAACCTGCATATTTTTTTCAGAAACCAGCACAGACCTGAACAAAATATTTTATGAAACATCCACAATTCAAATACATTTAAAAGACAATTAAAAATCGTCCACAATTCAAATACTATCCTAATTAATATTATTGTACATCTAAATTATAAATTTTGCACATGCTATCCTACCAAACTTTATGGATTTCGCGGGAAATGAGGTAGGACTCTTGAATGTCTGCAAAATAAGACATTAACTTAAGTTAGTATATAGAATGACAATATTGCAAAGTATTCATTTTAATTCAAATATATATTACAATTTCCCAATTAGTTGTAATACGAGCACACACAATAATTGTCATCCATTGCATTATATAGTAACCACATTCATATGAGTCAGTTTGTCTATTACACTACATTATATCAATAACATTACAATTAATTAAGGAAGAAAATCAAATCAAACAATTATAAATATATGGATTGAAATATCAAACCTGGAGGGAACACCATGCAAGACATTTTGCCTTAGCCGTTGATCTCCCTAACAACATGTTATGTCCAACAATTGAACTATGATAATATGCAATCATTAGGACATGCATGTATCCTTTTATACTACATACCCATCAGACAAAGAATTTTCTTGGCATCATAGTTTCAAGTGGGTAGAGTATTTCCATCGAGAAACATTTCATTCAAGAGCACGAGCAATTTTGTGAAACTTTTATCTGTCCAACCATTGGTCGCTTTCAAATTCATAAGTCTTAAAATTGCTGACAATCGCATGAACTTAGTTGAACTGACATACAACAAAGTTTTCACATTAGCAGACATGGTCTCATACACATGTGCTTGTGCAAAAGCTTCTACGCCAACATCTTATATCATGTCTCCATATTGTCTTCTTTCACTCGCTCTTCCCGTCGCTCTTCCATGGTGGAATCGACAACATGTTCAGTTCGGGAAACAGTTGGAAAGTCTATTAATTCGCCATGCCATGTCCATATTGTATAACTTCTAAGGAAACCATCACAAATAAGATGTTCCCTAACTTGAGTTGCATTCAACTTTCTCCCATTCAAACAGTTGACACAAGGACATCTAAACTTCACCTCATCATCACTTATACCCTCATAATGTTGCGCAAATTGTATAAATTCTTCTACTTTATTCTCATATTCAGCACTGATGCGTGGTAAATTAATCCAATTTTGATCTATACATATATGTATTGAAATTACATGAACAATTTCAGTAATATTTGAATCAATGCTCACGTTGTTTGTGTAATCAAGGTGTGACCCTATCCCATTCAAGAAGATTCACTTTCTTTATTTTATTGGTACATATTAGTTTTAAAATACATATCTTAAATCTCACGAAATTTTCCCAGCATTTTGCATTGGTCTTCAGGATACACGAAATGAAAGTGATTATCAACCACAATCAAATATGCGCCGAAGATCAATACAAAATACAATTGACAAATATTCATGAATTTTAAGATATGTATTTTAAAAAATATATGCACAAATAAAGTACTATAGAAAGTGATTAATCTTCTTAAACTATCCAATCGGACAATTCAAGATTCAATACATTTAAATTATTAGTATTGTATCCCCTTATATTAATTTAAAAAAATGTAGCTTTTTCAAAATGAAAACTCGGGGACAATACATAATTTTCGTATTGAATCTCAAATGGAAAACTAAGGCTAACTCACACTGTAAGAAAATCAAACAACATATTTAAACAAATAATTAACCACAAATATAAATAAATTTAGAATGGAACTTGGGAGCGTGAAAGTTGAATAACAATTGAGAACCGAAATCAAAAAGGATGCACAATTTGAGAACTCAAAATTCCACAATGCAAAAGTACCAAATGATAAAAAATGAAACCACAAATCTCAAACTACTACAATTCATAATAGAAAGAAAAATCAAAGCAACATAAACGAACCAAAACAACAAAAAAAAAACCAAAATGTGAAGCGAAACCTATTTTTTGAACTCACCCGCAGCGGGAGGCGTTGAGCAATTGACGAACCTAGACGGCGCGACAGAGGTGACGACACGCGACTATTGGCAGCAGAAGCTGGTCGGCGACGAGGCGGAACGTGGTGGTGGCAGAGCAGCAAGGGAGGAGCTTTGGTTATTTTGTAACCAAGGCCTAAAACCTCTTACTACACCGATTTTTCGTAGACTCGAAACAATAGAGTTCGACGAAATTTTAAAAATATCACTGCCTCCTAATGGCTTCGGTTCCGCTATAACCGAAGTCTATAAGACGAAGTAAAATGTCAAATTATAAGCTTTGAGCAATAATTTAAAAGTATTTTGACAACTCTTGATCACTTTATTATTTTTTTTAACTTGGAAGATTTCTTTAAATGAAAAGAGTTATTACAAACCATTTTTCAGACCGTATAATTTGCTCTATTTTTTTATAATAAATAAAATACTAATTTTCAAGGATGGATCTTAGTATCAGTGTTAGTATTGGTGTAGGGGGCAATGGACCCCTAAATTTTAACAAAAATTTAAAATTAGTAGTGTATATATATATATATATATATATATAATATTACTGAAAATTAAATTAGGTAGATTTTTTCTTTATAAAATATAACATTTAATGTTAATGAATAATAAAACATAAAATTAAATATAATAAAAAGTAAAAAAATTTATTGAGATATCTTTTATGTTTTTTTTCCTTTTTTTTGTTCTCATATTCTCACCTTCACATGTTTTCTTTTGTTTATGAAGAAAAGATAGGAAGTTAGATACAAACTTATACTTCCTCTTGTTTATGAAATTCATGCTTCTTTTTGTTTATGAAAAAAAAAAGGAACAGGAAGCTAGACACAAACTCATACTTTCTATTCTTATTTATCAAATAAATATTCTTCCAATATTGAAAATAAGAAGTAACTATGCTTCCTTTTGTTTAGGAAGAAAAATAGGAAGTTAGACCCAAACTCATGTTTTCTATTATTATTTCTCATATATATTTTTTCATTATTGAAAATATAAAGTAATTCTCTTTTGTTTCACTTCATCATAAAATATTAGTTTAATAAATAGTATTTTATCTCAATTTTTTTTGTATATTTATTATTTTATAAATACAAAACATTATATATATATATATATATATATCAAATTTTTTCGTAGAAGTTTTTTTAATTGTCAGTTAATTATCATATATTTTTCTTTAAAATAATTAAATTTCTCAATTTTGTATTACATCTTGATAAATTATTTTTATTCTTAAACTTTCTTTTAAATAATTATTTTTATTCTTAAATTTTCTTTTAAATAGTATATAGATAAATAATAAAAATATGGATTCATTTATTGAGACATTTATCACAACTAAAACACGAAATAAAAGAGATATATTATTATTTTGGCCTCTCCAAAATTTATAGTCAAGGTCTGCCACTGCTAATTTTAGATGTTATTTTACTTTAAAAAATATTTTGATTTTAAAATTTTTATTTGACTTATTTCTTTAAAATTTAGACTTATTTGATTTCTTTATTAATAATAGTATGATATGTTGGATATAATTTTGTAACATTCATATGATAGTAATACTACTCAATGAAACTTTACATAGTTGATAAGCTATAAATAATTATAGAGACACATAACAATTCTATTATCCAAAATAATTATATTAGCATATATCAGGTTTTACACCAACCTATAATTTTTATGAACTAAAAGTTGACCTAATAACTACAATCACTTTGAAAAGATAGAAACTAAACCTAACCCTGACAATCCTATACATACACCCACGGGCAGACCATAGCATTAATAGGGGGAGCCAGCTCCCCCAAAGATTTTTTTATTATTTTATTTTCTATATATTTTAAAAAATAAATATTATATATATTAATACTTTATTTATATTAATTTAGTTTGAAAAAGCTTTTTCAAAATTTAAAAACCAGGTTTTTCATTTCTATTATAATTTCTTATACTTCTTTATTTTGTTTATCTCTCTTTCGTGCCCACATCTCTTTCTCTCCTCCTATTTTCATATCAATTTTCACCGTCAATTCTTTATTATTTTTAAAATCAAATTGCACCACGACAAAATTGAGGAGTTAACGAACATTTTGGACCGAATAATTTCTTCTTTTGAGTAAGTTCATTTTTTACCTTTTTTTTTTCTGAAGCAATGTTTTCTTCTTGTATATGGTTTTTGTACGCTCTAAGCATATCTCTATCTGTTAGAGATCATAAAATCATGCTCTAATTATTGATCAAACTCTTCTTTGTGTAGATAGAGCTATTTTAGGCTTTAAAGTTGTGTAAGGGAAGATAAAGATTAGGAATATACTCTAAGGTAAGGAAAGCTAATTATTTAGAAGTTATTAGTTTTCTTAAAATATTGAGTCTTGGTTTTAAGATTTAATTTGGAGTATTCATAATTTTATCCTTTTCTAAATAGGTGAGAGGTGACAAATTTATATTAGAAAAATTATGGTAAAGAGTAAAAGAATTGATTCTTTTTTCAAGAGGAAGACTTGTGATGAAGATGAAAAAAAATGCATCTATGTTATCTAAACTTGAGAAACTTCATGAAAATCCAAAAATTGAAGAAAATGAAAAACAACTCTCTAAGGTTCCTAAAGTTACATATATTGAATTTGAAAATGCTTTAGAATGTGATATGGGGAAGCATCTTCAAATTTGGCAATACTTACAAATAAAATTGATGAGGTACGAAGGGCTTATCTAAGAATGGGGTCCATATCAATTGCATATAGAAAATTATCTGTTGTCTGCTAAAGATGATCATCTAAGAAGATTTAAGTACACATGGTTTAGCTTATTTCCTTCATAATTAGAGTATTTGCCATTAAAAGATGTTGCATATTGCTTATCGTGCTATCTTTTTAATAAAAAAACCAAGCAGACGAACTAACTCAGATGTTTTCATTGTTACATTAATTGAGTTGATTTTCATATAATTCTAATTGGCAATGACTTGATTGTCATTAACATGTTTTAACTTTTTGAGTCTTTTTTATAGGTTTTAAAAGTTGGAGGAAAGTTAACAATGGAAAAATTTGTGCTTTCCTTAAACATAGGGAAGGATCCTTGTTCACCCAACAATATTGTAGTGTTTGCTTGTCAAGACTTGTTAAATCAAAATTGCCACATTAGGAATGTTTTGGAAGTGCAAAGCTTAGATCAAATTATGAAGAATCAGTTATGTCTCAAGACTTCAATTGACACGGTTCGTTTTTTATCACTTCAAGATTGTGCTTTTAGAGGTCATGATGAAACTACTGAATCGAGAAACCAAGGTAATTTTCTTGAGATAAAACTCATAGCATCATACAATGATGAAGTTGCAAAAGTTGTGTTGGAAAACGCTCCATAGAATTCCAAATATACTTCACATAAAATGCAAAAGGAGTTATTGAATATTCTTTCTAGTAAAGTGAAAATCATATTCGTGAGAAAATTAGGGATTCCAAGTTTTGTATAGTTGTCGATGAAGCTCGTGATGAATAAAAAAAAGAAAATGGCTTTTGTTTTGAGATTTGTTGATAAAAATTGTTTTATTCAAAAGAAATTTTTTGATATCGTGCATTTTAAAGACACTGCAACATTAACTTTGAAGAATGAATTGTGTTGTACTATCTCGACATAATCTTAATGTTTTTAATATCCCTGGTCAAGGGTATGATGGTGCTGGCAATATGAGAGGAGAATGGAATGGATTACAAGCATTATTCTTGACTGATTGTCCTTATGCATATTATGTTCATTATTTTGCTCATTAGTTACAACTTGCCTTGGTTGCTGCATCAAGAGAAGTTATTTCAATTCATCAACTATTTTCAAAATTGACTTTTATTGTCAGTATTGTTTGCTCTTCTAGTAAACATCATTATCAGTTACAGGTTGCCAAGTTAGATGAAATTGCATATTTGTTAGAAATTGATGAGCTTGAAAATGGTAAAGGGGCAAATCAAATTGATACTTTAAAGCAAGCTGGGGATACCCGTTGGAGTTCCCATTTCTCTTCTATTTGTAGCTTGATCAATATAAATGATGCAACTTGTTCAGTTTTAGAAATAATTACTATTGATGGATCTACTTATTCACAAAGTGGTGATGTTGATAATGCTTACAAAAGCTTGACCTCATTTGAGTTTATATTGATCTTCTATTTAATGAGAGAAATTAGGGGGATAACAGATTTTCTTTGTCAAGCATTACAACAACAATATCAAGATATAGTTAATGTTATGCATCTAGTTTGTTTTACCAAAGGACTTATTCAAAACTTGAGAGAAATTGGTTGGGATAAGTTATTAAAAAATGTGACTTCTTTTTATGAAAAACATGACATTGAGGTGCCTCATTTTGGGGCTTCTTATATAGCAAGGCAAGGATGCTCTTGTCACCAAAAAGATCATATTACAGTGGAGTATTATTTGAGAGTTGAAATATTCTTTGTTACCATTATAAGAAATTACAAGAGTTAAATTGTAGATTTAATGACCAAACAATGGAGTTATTAATTATAAGCTTTGCTTTGGATCCTAAGGATGCTTATAAATCTTTTAATATTGATAAAATTTGCATTCTTGTAGACAAATATTATTCCACGGATTTCAATGAGCAAGAGAAGATTAATTTGAATTTTCAACTTCAACATTTCATTATTGATGCTTGTCAAGATTTAAATTTGAAGAATTTATCAACAATGCAAGAGTTATGTACATGTTTGGCAATAACAAAAATGTCTGAAGTTTACTACTTGATTAATAAATTACTTCGTCTTATCATGACTCTTCCCGTTTCTATAGTTATAATTGAAAGATCTTTTTTTGCAATGAAAATAATCAAGAATAGGTTGAGAAATAAGATGGAGGCTGAATTTTTAGCGAGCATTATGATAATCTATATTGAAAGGGATATTGCAACTAGCTTTAATGTGATTCAATTATTGAAGATTTTAAGTCATTGAAAGAGCATAGAGAAGCACTCTGACTAAAGGTAGCTCTTGCGTTTTTTTAACATATTATTGTTGATGATAAACTTTATGTTACTATTTCATATATATTATTGTCATATTTTTTGGATTCTATTGTCATGAATGCTTGTTTTAAATAGAGAAAATGATGTGAGGAAATGATTTTTTTTAATTAGAAAAAATAATTTATATATAACAAATATAATTTGCCCCCCCCCCCCTAAAAGTTTTGTTCAAGTTTCACCACTGCATACAGTTGCATCAACATCTTTCTCTTGAGGTAAACCCACACATATTTCCTCATCTACTAATGCAAGTAAATGTGATCATGCAAAAGAAAAACAACAAATACAAGAAGCACCAGTACAAGAGAGGGTAAGCTAGTCTATAAAAGAAGTAAGCATATAACAAGTAAATTGATTTCATCATAAAGTAATGTATTTCAAACATTCATAGAAAAACAAACATACAATTATAAACCCTCTAGACTCAATTTTTGAATCTAGGCATTGATATATGATTCTTATTGGTTTTTGGACTTATGGTAATAAAAGAATAATGCTCGACTTGAGTTGCTCTACTTGAGCTGATACACACAAGGTTAGCCTTTTAACTGTCATAAGAACCCTATGATCATTCTTAATGACATGACATTATGCCCCTCTCATCATATAACGCATTCTACTCTACATGAGTCTTGAATAGGTGTTAGAGTATCTAGATAAACCTCTGGTATTAACTCCTTACATCAATGCATACACTAAAGGAACACCACCATAGAATTTCCCTACAAGATTCATGGAATTACACCAAACTTATACATTCAACCACAAACATGATTCCACATCAAATTCCAAAAACCAAATAATCATCCATATTTGTATTTATCCATACTAAGTAATATCATGTTTGTGATCAATTACAATTATCATATATTTCCATACATTCTCATATCTATTACAAGCCCATCATAATCACAGTTTCATACATCATTATACACAAGCATATTTATCAATTAATCCATCAACAATTTTATAAATAACCATATACCTTCTTTTATTCTAAGTCAAACCAAAACAACAAATAAGTGTTTTTCCTTAAAAGGGAAATAAAAAATAAGACAAACATAAGAGACTAAATTTTCTACCTATAGACCTCTAGATCTAACCGTTCAAAGCAACAATTCATTTGTTTAGGAGCTACTGTCAAAATTTTAGCTCAATCTAATGGTGAATGAAGCAAGAATCCCATGTTTGAAAAGATGACGCAGAAAAAAAAAAGAAATGGGTGGCGCCTAGGGCTGGAAAAGTGGCGGTGACTGCCCCTAAGTCAGTGGCCACTCTCTAAATGGCTCAGCAACACTGCAACAACATCTAGCGGTATAAGAAAACTCATACTTCACATTTTGAGTTTGATTTCTGTAATTCAATTAAGCCAATTATAGTGTTTAAACATTTCAATGATCATAAGTTTTATGTTCCTTAGCTCAACCAGAGCCATATTACCCCATTCAATTTTCACAAACTCAATACACACTAACCATGATTCTACATAGATTCATAAATAATACACAATTAACTCATCCATTTAACATCTTAAACACCCAATATAACATATTTCACATTCAACCTAATTTAAGTGGAAACCAACCCTTCAAGTAAACTAAGCATGAAAATTCCACAATTTAGAATACAACTCATCACCCATTTTAACATGTCAAAACGAAATTCAACACATGAAATTATAGTTAAAGCCTCCCTCACCTAACAGAATTGCCCAAACATGCTAAAAGTCCCAATTGGCTCCAAACTCTCGAAAGTTCTACCTCAACCTATCGACATTAGAAGGACGATAGAACCGAACCAACAAAACACTGGTTTAGAAAAGAATGAAATTAAAGATGTTAGAAGCACATGCAAACCCAGGGAGACCGCTTACATTGCCCAAACCAAAATGGTTGTCAAAGGGAGGTGAAATTTCAACTTATTCAAAATGAAATTTCATTTGATTAGACTCAAAGAGGGTTCCGCGACGATTGCAACTCCGACTTCTAATCATGAAAGGAATGAATTTTGAGTGAGAAAGGTAGAGAAAAAACTTGAGGAGAAGAGGAGAAAGGAGTTTTTGGAAAAGATGCTCTACACTATTCTTTTACATGAGCTTTTTAAAGGTTTTTGCTTTTTCTAAAAAAAGGTTTTACAAATTTAACCTTTTGAATAGTTTTTTTTCTTCAAATAAAATTGTGGAAAAATTTTAAGTTTTAAAACGTAGTAATTTATGTTGATATCTCCTGGATCTTTCTCAAGCATGTTTTAAAGATAATATTATAACAAAATTTCAAAATTCTCAAACGAATAATATTATAATCGATTTTAACAATGTTATTTCAAATTTGAAGTTAAAACAATTCTTTCATTTTAAAAATAAAAAAATGATTTAAAAGATGAAAATTAATTCCTTTTAGTTTAAGACACTTGTTTTAATACTATCAATATTTTAAATTACTTAAGAATCAAAATAAATGACAATTTAAAAGACAATATATATATATATATATATATATATATATATATATATATATATATATATATATATATATTTCTTACTTAACTTTTCAAGATATTCTTAAAGTAAAACCATAGTAAAACTATAGATTTCAAAATGAAAAATACTTCAAAATACAATAACTAATTTTAACAATGTTATTTTAATAATTTTGAAATCAAACATACCTCAGTGATAATACTATCTTACATAATAATATTATTTTACACAATTAGGAACTAAAAAAAACATATCTTTATGTCCAAAAATAAGAAATATTTAATTCTGAATATGTTTTTAATTAAAAATTATTTATCAAACATATTCTCTGAATTTAATATATGTTTAAAATGACTTTTTTCTTAGTTGTTTTTTTATTTATTAAATTTTACGTTGGATTAGATTACACATTAATTGCTAACTTGGGTAACTAAGATTTTTTTTTCTTAAGGCTTGTGTAATTATCTAGCTATACAACTCTCACATATAATTAATCTGTGTTTCAAGAAAAGATATTCCTATTTTCATTCGGTTTTGATATTTTAGTTATAATATTACTTTTTTTTTCAATCAATTTGGTCCATTTTTACTAACATCATTTAAATCATTAACGATCATGAATAATAATTGTCATGTCACTTCGTGTTTTTTTTTACCATTTTTTAAAATTTAAAAAAAAAGTCCACATGTCAATCTAGTAGTATGCCACATGTCAGAGTCAATGTTTTATATTCAATTTGGTTCTTATATTTATTATTATTTTTTTTAATTTAGTCCCAATTTTTTGTTTAAATAGAGTAATTTTGTCCTCTCCAACTTGAGATCAAATTTAATTTTTATATAAATTTTATAATGAAGTTTTTATTAAAATTCACACTTTTATTAAATATTTTGGTTTGGGGTTACAATTAGTTTAAAATTAGATGAGGACTAATTTTAAAATTTTTAGATCTATAATGTTAGTTGTCATCTTTAAATTTTTTGTTCTAATTTTAAACTAATCGTAACCTTAAATAAAAAATATATAATAAAAATTTGAATTTTAATAAAAATATTATTAGAAATTTTATATAAAAATTAGATTTGGTATCCATTTCGAGAGGGGTAAAATTGTTCAATTTTAAACAAAATTGAGACTAAATTGAATAAAAATAACGAATATAGAGACCAAATTAAATATAAAATATTGACTATGACACGTGATACACTTATGGATTGACAAGTGGACATTTTTAAAAATTTTAAAAAAAAATCACGAAGTAATACGTGACTGTGATTATTCATTATTATTAATTATTTAAACGATATTAAAAGAAACGAAATTGAATAAAATCGATGAAAATTAGAATCTGATTAAAAAATAATAATATTAAAACTAAAATGATAAAACTGAATAAATAAGAACAGACGTGTATTTTAACCTAAAATAAATATTTATTTTCATAACATTAATACATACTTTATATACATGAAATAGTAATGAAAACACATTATCAAAGACATCTAATAAATCGTATAATGTTATTATTGGGACCACACTTGAAATATAATTGCCGTCTTGCTTTTATGGCCTCTCCAGTGCACGTGATCATTTTATGATACTGTTGTGTGTTTTATAGTAGGTTTGATTAAAGAAGACAGAAAAGATATACTTTTTAAATTCGTGATACTTTTTTATGATATCTGTTCTACCAAGAAATGGCAGGTCCGGTGCTGGAAGAGGATAATAAAAATATAAAAAGATTAATTTAATTTGATATTTTAATAGGAAAGTAATAGAAAAAGATCAAACTAAAAAAAAGGTGAGTTTCATTGTTATATTTTTTTCCTCTCTTGTTATTTATCTGTAGTTTTGGATTTTTCTTTCTTTTTTATCTATTTTTTAATTTTTGTTTGATTAAACATATTTAATTTTTTTATTTGGTTTATTTCATTTTTATCCAATGTATCTTTTTTCTTGTTTGAGTTTGGGCTACACATTTTTAGAATGCATTATTTTATTAGGAAAACAATCACGTTTGAATTAATTAAAATTATTGTAAGTTATTTTATGAAGATAGAGAAAAACAAAAACCAAAAGTGGTTGAATTGTGTCTTACTTTTTTTAATTTTTTTTTTGTAAATATATGTCTTTTGATGATTTATACTTAAACAATAGTTTTGTATTGTAAGTAATGGGTAAATAACTTTTGCATCTAATGAAGTACAAAAGATGCAATTTTACAACATAGTTTATTTACTTGCTTAAAAATATTTTACACAAGTATAATCGTAAACTACTATTCTTCTCAAGTTAGTGCAAACAGAAATAGAATAAAATGTAAAGTGATAAAGGAGAGAGAAAGATATACAAGGTATTTTTATATTGGTTTATCTAACCATATATAATACATCTAATTTCAATAAGCAGATTGAGTGTGATTAACCATTCTAATGTACTGTGAAATTCAAAGTCAGTATTCTTTAACCTCATACCTACTTTGACTGGTCTATTGAATATTGTTTGAACTCAGTAATAACTCTTGAATAATCCTTTTAGTATTCTTTATATATAAATCATTGATAGATCTTATTTTCTTCTATTTTTTTTCTAGACTAATTATATCTTTTAGAGGTTTTTAGTGTTCTTATTTTCTAATTTTAGTACATATTCATATTTTCTTTATTAAATAGTTGTTTTGATAAATTTGTACTACTTCTCGTGTTTTAAATAAAAATTATATTTTCTTTTCTAAATTGGTAATATTTTACCTTGTATGAAATAAAAATGAAAGGAGTTGAGAAATGCAAGTTTTCTTATCGAATTTGGTCAAGTAATTTTTGAGGTGGACCAACTAGATTGATGACGTGTACTTATGCACCAAATCATTACTAGAGGAGAAGTCCACTTATAAAGATTCTGATGCTCAAGTCAATAAAAGATTTATATAAGTATGAGATTCCTATAATTCCTATGGTGGTATATATTCATAAGCTTCCTAGGCCATGAGTAAATAAATATATTTAACAAATTTTGTTACTTTGAAGATAGTCAAATATTATATCTTGAAGATATTATATAATTAATTATTATATCATAATATCTTAGAGATACAACCACTACAAATATAAAGAAGGTTTGAACAGAGATTTATTTTACATTACCTAGGGTTAAAATCATTGCTAAGTTATTTACTTAGGCTTTCGATTTTTCCCGTTAAACCATCCTTGAAAAATGTGTTCTTTAAAGATTTTACAAGCCCCAAAAAATGTCAATCAATAGGTTTTGTATCCTGTTGTATTTAATGATGGTTTTAAAACCTCTCTTAAGTTTTGTAGGTTTAAAACTCTAGTCAACTACCATGAGTTTTTAAACATCTATAAAATATCATGGGATTAAAACCCCGGTTAACTACTATTAGTTTTAAAGTCTCTATAAAATACCACACAAAAAGACATATAAATAGAAATATAATTAAACCCACCCAAGAGCATAAAATGGACGCAATAGCATCCCATGTGTGTCCAATTTGAAGAGATATAATAGAGAAGGAAGCTTTCTTGTTTTTGCATGAACCGGAAGTAGGAAGCAAACTAGCAACGGTCCCAAAGGGGACTCTATAATTTTTAAATAATTTATTGTATAGCGTCGGTGAAACCCACGCTAAGCCCACACTACATGTGTTTTTAATTATTTTTTAAATTGCAAACTTCATAACCAATCATACAATAAACGTTTCACGTAACATTACAATTACAAATAACCTTCATCTAACAATGAGCAAATAATTTTCATTAACAAAAGTAATGATACAACAACAAGTTCTTCCTCCTAATTTAACGTTAAATGCAACCAAAGACCCTCCAAATTACACTCATAAAATGGAAACCAAGTAAATTTCTATGTGGGTGTATTTAACTTTTCATTTTCCACTCCTGAGACTTAATTTGTTTAAATTAGTATTTTCATTTTTGATGTGTAAGCCATCTTACATAATCAATTTAGAGATATATTTAATATATTTTAATTTTATTTATTGTTTAGTGTTAGTCTGACCCATTCTATAATTAATATATTTAATTTTTATTTATTTGTACACATCAATAAATATATTTAATTTTTATTTATTACTTAGTATCCAGAGTGGGCTTGACCCACTCTAATATAGTCCTTTTTTAACCAATCCTATTCTTCGAGAGTGTAACATGGACTTTAATGTCACTTGAGCCTACACATTCGTTTTTTAATTAATTTTAAAATTTAAATAATATTTTTAAGTGGATTCAATCCATTCTAAGGATTTTATGTTATATTTTTCTATTTTACTTTTATGGGAGAGACGCTAATATTTGTCTCACTCACTCGAAGTTATGGAAGTTATTTTTAAGCATTCTTATTGTGTATAATGAGTTTTAGAATCTATGTGAAATAATTATTTTTGAAACTTTCTTAAATTATCATATATTTCAAAATCTATATAAAGTATCATAGATTTTTTAATTATTAATATTATTTTATTTTACTCATTTATCATTTATGCATTGTATGTATTTTTCAACCACAATTATTTACATTTATTGGATTTTTTTATATATTTAAGTTATACAAAAATAGATATAACACTCATCTAATTTATAAGTTAAATATAGATAACTAAACTTGTATCAAAATATAACAAATATACACATTAAAATTTAAATTCAAGTACAATATTATAGAAAATTTGTTGTAGCAGTTGAAAAGAAATGGATTATGAAATGTAAAGAACACTAGATAAATGTTCAAGAAGCTTTGTATCATAAAAGAAATGTAAACACTAGATAAATGTCTTTGTTTCCTATCAAACAACAACCTAACATAAGTCCACCCAGAAAGAAACTTTCACAAGAATGGATTATGAACCTAACTAGAAGAGTACTTTTGGAACAGAAAAAGGAACTGTGATTTTAAGAGAAGTAAAATTTAAGCATTCAAATGTTTTGGGCTAACCACATCAGCTCTGTGATCCTTTGTCTTGAGGCGAAGTTCGAGTACCAGACGTTGCAGCGCTGAAGTAATCAATGTCATATGTTTAGGAAAAGCTCAAACGATCTTTAACCAATAGGTACCTATATCCGAAACCGACACAGGTAGATAGGTACAGAATATCTAGAGACGCGAGATAACTCTCTCTAAAGAACTCGGCAAAATAGTCTCATAAGTTCGGGTTACAAGCATCTGCACAATGCATATATTTTTTACCTGTTGCAGATCTTGGCCTCCAAGAGTAGGATGACTGTAGTGGACTATATATTCAACATCTACAACACCAACATTTTTTTGTTCGATCACCCTAGTATCCATAAACAAAATCAGATTAAACTATGAAGTAAAAGGAGCTTAACAAGCTTGAGCAAAATTATCAAACAGATGAAGTGAAACTCATCGAACAGAACTAAAATTAAGGAACTTATAAATAGGAACATAGATGCTGTAAAGTGAGACAAGGTATCTTATAAAAGCATCTAACAATCAATCTTAATATACTACAAGGTATCAGTCCCAGCCCCGAATATGTCCGACCTTCAATGGGGATCAATACCCATCTTAACACACCACATGTTTTCCTTGCTGGGCTTCAAATGGGAGCCTTATTTTTTTGAAATTAATTAAACGGCCAACTAAAAAAAACTATTAACTAATTAAATCTAAACTTCCTTAATATTTTTTATTTTTTTTTCAAAATAAGCCTATTTAAACACATTTGCTATCTTGAGTAGCAGCAGTCTTGCAATAATACTATGTTGCTGGTCAGTGTGTCCATTCTGCATTACTACAAATTAACATTTATTTTATAGTGTCATTCATTGGTACTCTGATACAGTGTCATCTAATATGATATCTAATTAAGTATCACTAAACTTTTTACAAATAAAAAAAATTAAATGTCACATAAAGATAATCAAAAGTTAAAGTTATTATAGTCTGTACTGATCTTCACATGAGATTTAATAAAGTACTACTATTTTTTTATAAATAGGAAATCCAAATGTCACATAAAGATTCATTTGAGAGCTGGGACCATGTTGAAGGTGTAGTCTTAAAGTATCTAATAAATTTTCAATAAACCACTAAATATTTCTCTTTGCTATTTAATATCTTCAACTGAATTTATCTTAAATAGCTCTTTTATTAGTTGTGGACCAAAATAAAAATCTTGTTTGTTTTTTCTGCCCCAGTAACTTCATGGTCGACCAAAAACAGCAGAGGCAATACGATGGGAAGGACGCAAAAAGCATCAATTCAAGAATAGAGAAGTGTAAGTAAGCTTTATTTGAAAAAGTTTATCTCCACTTAAGCAACAAGAATAATATAATAGCTAATTAAATCGGGAAAATGATATTTGATAAAGTTTTTTTTATAAACTTTGACAAACAACCATTTTTAGTAAAAAATCAAAAATACTCTATTTACTAACTTTGTCAATTTTATAAACAAAATATTTGTCAAAAAAAAATAATTTTTGAGTTAAATCACGTGGTCTAATTCAAAATATGTAATGATGCAACATGCAATATGATCCAGTTTTAGTCAATCATGCAAGGACCACAGTTATTACCGTCACAATTGAAGCATCTCTGCATAATTTAACTGATAAAAAAGATTGGTAAAACAGACACTAACAACACTAATGAAAATGTAATGGTTCAAAGGTGAATTCAGAGAGTATTAGTTTGACTACATTGCATGGTGTACGTGAACATGACGAGGCTGTTATAGGCTTTCCAAGTGAGAATATGCTCAAACAAATGCAAGAAATTTGAGATTTAATAAATAAGAATAATTTTCTAAATCCTGTGCAAAAATCTGTATTCAAACTTTATAGTGGAGGACTACTGTTAGTATTTAGAATTTTCCAAAAGCCATACTATTGGTAATTGTGATGATCACAGAGTAAATAACCATTATTAATTCTCCCAATTACATCCTACTCCTTCAACCTCTTCATTCTCCTCACACCAACAACATTCATTACAACACAAACACAAAAACATGTTTCCCTTTCAGAGATTTTACGGGTTCCAGATTTGGTTTCACCACGATTCTGGAAATTGTGCAGTATGAAATGAAAACAACATATTATTATGAAAGTAAATCATGTACATTCATTCACCTACGCATATAGCTCCCATTGCAACAAACTGGAAACGAGAACCAAGAGGCTAACTTAAGAACGTGTTGGAAAGTAGCAAGCAGACCCAACGGTTGAAGGTCCTTCTACCATTGTACTCTTTTGATCAAAATCACTTCAACACCTACGCCAATTACTACATTTCACCTGAAATTGAAACTTTGATGGCTTTTTCTTAACTTCATGGAAGCTAGTGTGAAGAATGGAGGTTCCATGATTGATGTTGGACGCAGAAGCATGAAGGAAGGAGACTTAAAGGTGTTTGGTTTAGTGTAAGTAAAAGAAATCTTAAAAAAGGTGAGACCAATTCTCAAGAAAAAAAACTAGAGTAGACTAGCAAAATGTTATTCTAGAGTGAGCTCAAAGAGAGAAGATGTGCACATATGTTGACAACAATTCTCTACTAAATTCAATCTGAAATATACATGTTCTAAACCTTCTATTTATAAGCTAAAATGAGACTAAGAAATCTCCAAGAAAAGGAGGGTTAAAGGAAGCAAGAAAGTTGGATTCTAGAACCAAAAGAAATATGTGAGAAGTGTGACTTGCCACCTAAGCAAGTCACATTTACCTTGCCATGGGATGCTCATTGAAGAGCCTTGGAGACCAAGCATGAAGCTTCTAAGTCTCTCCAATTGAGGCCCAATTCAAACCCCAATACCCTTTTGTGTAGTTCTTAATAAAAACTGTTTGAGAGGGTTGATGTATATATATATTTTTTTAATTTTGAAAATATAGATCTTTTTTTTATCTATAACTATATATAAATAGGATTTCCTCTTTTGTGTATACATTTAATAATTTCAATTTTATCTATTACAATATAATTATTTTTATAATTTTTCCATGAATTGGTCTAACTTCTTTCATTTTTTTCCTATTTATCATCAGTTATTCTCTCATATTTTCTTCATACATTTCACTTTATTTTTAATAAATATAATTTTAATTTATATATTAATAACATTATAATATCATCGCATACTAATATAATATCATGTACATTAAAATGTGTACACAAATATAATAACACCTATGTTACGCTAATTCTTATAAAAAGAAAAGTAGCGAATACTAAGACAATGTATGCGGTCACACGAGTACTCATGCTCCCCTTCCTGCACCCTATTCATCTCTTCTATGCATCCTTCATGATATAATTTTGAATACTCGTTCTATCCTCTAATATTTTGAAATACATATTTTGTCACTAAGTAATACACATTCATCCCACTTCTCCTCTGCACCTCCATCCTGGTGTTGCTTTCCCATCTAGCGCACCTCCATCTCCATCTGTTCTTCCTTCTTTATCGTTGGTGTACTGCCTCTGCAGAAGGCCACCTCTTCGACCATTGCACCCCTCTCCATCTTTTTCGTCTTGGAAATTGTTGGTGGAGTGAAGTTGAAGGTTTTCATCGGACCTCGTTTTCTCAAGGTAAGCTTGTAACATGTTGTTTCGAAGGTTGGGTAACTGGAAAAACTGTTGGTCTTCGTTTATAATAGGTGCGATTGAATGCGTCATCGAAGGAACACCATGTAGTAATCAATCCATTGCGGAAAGGACATTCAGGTAGTTAGTAGTGGAATTGGGATGCAACACTAGAATGATTGATTCAGACAAATCAATTGCACCCACTACTGCCGATTAGCTTTTCTAGAAGCCCTTGGCGAATTGAAAAATATAATCCGAAAAAGCCTATCTGGAATACGATTAGGAGTTCTGGAAAAGCTATTCCAGAATGTGTTTTTCAATTTTCTAATTTGATTTGTTAACTGTGGTTCTTATAAGCTTTTTTGTATTTCAGGGTCCTTTTGATCAGAAAATTGTAAATTCATTATTTTCTCTTGAACTTCAAATTCATTATTTTCTCTTGAGTATCGACGGACTTGACACATTCCCGTTTGTTGTTGATTTTTTCTAATAATAGCATAATTTCCTTGGGATACTGGTGGCCTGCTCATAACATGGAGTCTGCCTTAACCCCTCTCTCAACAAACCATGTTGCGGTCCTTTCAAATGTTGCTTTAATTAAAGCACAAATTGGTAATGAACGAGCTCTTTTTAAAACAGAATTCATACATTCTGCTAGATTTGTTGTCATGTGTCCGAATCTACTACCCACATTGTAGACCTGAGTCCACTTTTGTAGTGGTATCCTATCAATCCAAGTTGCCACTTTGGGTGAATGAGATTTCAATGCCGCCAATTTTTGCATCCAATAAGGGTTGTTTGACTACGTAAGCTGTTAAAATACAATTATATTAGTTAGTTTAATTTATGCATACAATTATATTAAAATGCAATAATATGGTGAATGAAAAAAAAATTATTACCCATATTCTTTAACTAGCTTTTCAACTCGTGATTCTTGAACTTTTTGTTGAAGTTTGAAGCAATATGGCGTATGCAGTGTATTGATTGGAAACCATTTGCTTCCCATTCTACTTCTTCAGATTGTAGTGCTACCAATATACATTTCCCCATGTCCGTTATCAAACAAAGGTTTGATTGTGGTGTCACGTAGTCCCTTAGGAGTTGAAAAAACCAGATTAAGGCCTCCTTTGTTTCTCCTTCCACTATCGCGAAGGCCAAAGGGAATATATTGCGTGACCCATCTTGAGCGAGCGTTGTTAGCAATGTCCCTTGATATCTACCTGTTAGAAATGTCCCATTTACTTGGACAACAAGCTTGCAATAATTAAATCCTTGGATGCATGGTCCAAAAGACCAAAATACTCGTTCCATAATATAGCAAGAAGGGTCAGGTTGACCATTGACAACTACATGAGGTCCGATGCATTGAATTATTGTGTCGGGGTTACTTTCTTGTACAACTTGATACCATCGTGGAAGTTCATTGTAAGACTCTTCCCAATCTCCAAACTCCTTAGTAAGTGCCTTTTGCTTACCATTCCAAGCTTTGTCGTAGGAAATCGAATATCCGAAACGATTTTTTATTTCGGCTATCAAACTTTTGATAGGTATGGAAGGGTTTTCCTTTACAGAGTTCATGACAATAGAACCAATTTGGTTGGAATCAAGATTGACATGATCTGTAGGTTGCATGGTTGACAAACATGTGTGTGAACCGTCAATCTTCCTTATTTCCCACTTGAAACTGCGCTTGTTATAAGAAGCCTGTTAACACCATGGGCAACCCTTTTTGTAGTCAATACATTGACATATATATTTATCAGATTTTCTCTCAAGAACCACAAATCTAAAACCATTATCAATATGGTATTGCTTTATATATGACACTATCAACTCCTTTGTGTCGAAACATATGTCGATACTTAGTTGTTGTTCACTCATTGGAATTGAAGTTTGAAAGGAAGTGTGACTTGAGGAGCCGCTTTGACTTGATGATCCCCAAGCCATTGTAGGAACTGTTTACTGGTTTGGCAGTTGGGCCTAAGAACTAGGTTGTGAATATTGTTGATGTTGATCCTACTGTGAGTATTGACAATTATTTGGAGCTGGTTCACCAATGGTATCCATCTCATCCTCACTAAACTCAGAAAGAATATTAGGATACTGATTACACGGATCAACCATTGTCTGAAAATTTCACCACCAGAGAAAGAATAAAAATTATGGCTGAAAAAGTGTTGTGCACGGATAGCTTTTCTCACATAAGTACACGTTTGAAATGGGTATGCATCAGAAACCCTAATTTACTAATTTACTGTAACCGTAATTAATGTCAACCACTTCCTCATTTAATTTACTGAAACCCTAATTAATGCAAACCACTTCCTCATTTAATTAACTGAAACCGTAATTAATGTCAACGACTTTCTTATTTAATTTACTAAAACTGTAATTAATGTCAACGACTTCTTCATTTAATTTACTGAAACAGTAATTAATGACAACGACTTCCTCATTTAACCAACCGAAGTCGTCATCAATGAAAACGGAGGCTTTAATTATTTCTGAAGAAACCATATTAAATGAAGTGGGTGCTTTAATTTTCTTTAAAGAAAACATATTAAATGAACTCAAAATAAATAACTTGCTATAATGAAGCCACTGACCACGACCACGACATTAATTACCATATTAATGGGGAAACTAGTCCAACAGAGGACGGTTTTGGTTTCATTTAATAGAAACCAGCCTTAGCAAGCATAGTTTCATTACATAGAAACTGGTGCTGCTGCGCACGGTTTTGCGTGGAAACCGTTGATGATGCGCACAATTTTACATGTCTGAGCACGGTTTCTCTCTCCTCAGCTCTGATTCACGTTCATGAGAGCTTGCTCTTTCACGGGTTTGCTTCCAACAGTGCACTGCAGAGATTCCTTCCTGTTCAATTTGCATGCAATGGTCTACTACGACAACTTTTCAGCAATTATTTTTATGCTTTCAGAACCTCATTCATTGTTAATTTGAATGCAGGGTACAATAATTTAGGGAGTGCAGCTAGACACCAACCAATGTAGTAATATATTTCATGCATTGGCTCATTTCATACACACTTTGCTCGCACTTTCCTTGGGTTGCCTCGTTATAATTTGCCATCATTTTCCAGCAACACTTCTTCACCAACTTCATTGCTACTATTTTCAAGGTTTGCATTTTTTTAACTTTTAATTTGCAAATCACATTTTAGTCAATAGTTATGATGTTTATAATTAATATTTTCCTCTTGCTTTAATTTCCTTTCACCCACATTTTTTGAAGCATGGCTAACAACCGACACCCTCCCCCGGATATGTCACTACTCCGCCTTCAGCATGAACATATTACAAAGGACTTATGGGAAGGCAACAAACGAGTTCTTAGACCAAGACGAGCTGGAGTTTGGATTCTAAACAACCAAGATTTAATTGATCCGCGTGTCAAATTTTTAATGGAACAGGCTGGTTTTGGACACATATTGTATATTCCAGACATGGATGTCAACCACCTTTTAATCACTTCCTTATAAGAAAGGTGGAGGATAGAAACTCATACATTCCACTTCCCACATGGAGAGACCATTGTGACATTAAAGGATGTGGCAGTCCTCCTTGGCTTACCGATAGATGGAGATGTCGTCACCGATCCCACCATCGTGCAAGACATATTCTCGACGTTCCACGAACATCTGGGGTAATTCCACCACCGACGATGATAAGAGGAAACTCAATTAGAGTTTTTTGGTTAAATAGTACTTTCCAACAACTCCCACAAAATGCAAACAATAATGTTATTGCTCAATATGCAAGAGCGTACATACTGATATTGATTGGAAGCATTTTAATGCCAGACACGTCTACTGTAAGGGTACATGTGATGTATCTACTCAAGCTAGCTAACTTGAATGTAAGACATTATAGTTGGGGGTATGCAGTTTTGGCCTGTCTATATCGTGGCCTAGATCATGCCATTCACTTAAGGCAAGAAAATATTGGTGGATGCATGATTTTGTTATAATGTTGGGCTTGGGAGAGGATCACTTCTATAACTCCACAACTTGACCCTTGAAGTGATGAGAAAGTGGCTGCATGGGATGGTTTCCCCGTATGCAGAAGGTAAAAACTAACTTTCTGGCAATTATTTGTTTTTTTATTCTACTTTCCTTGTAATTTAACTTACTTCAAATTCATACACTTTTTAGGTGGATGAACCAAGCAGATCAAAGAAATGCTGGTTCTTTATCAGTTAGTGAATTTCGCTTGAAATTTGATCAAATTCATACAAGACAGGTAATAATTAAGTTATGTAATCAATTTTTTTTCTAAATTTGAAACTAATGGCTACAAATTATTTTCAGTTCTTGTAGAGGCCTTATATTCAAAACGAAGTTTGTTAGTTGATTGTGGTTGAAATCCATATAGTGGCCAGAGCAACAGTCCCCATAATTTGCTTCGCGACAATCGAATTCCATCAGGCGGATAGGGTCATGCGTCAATTTGATTTCATGCGTCCACAGGGATGACTTGAGGGGGAGAAATGAAAGAGATTGGGTGGCACATCATTACCGTTGGATTGCAATTTGGAATGACCGACAAAATTGGGTCATTCAAGGTACACCATTTAGCGGAAACGGCCATTTGCGTGATGAAACACCCTACATGCAATGGTATATAAACCACATTATCCGCTATATATCTCCAAATACGAAATCTTCCGACGATGAGGTCAATTTTACTACAATGTCGTACATGTCTTTATCATGTGTACTTATTCATGTGAATGACCTTGCTATTTATTTTACAGTATGATATGTAAGACCCGTGGAATTTAATTAATTAAATAAATAATTAATTAATAAATGCAGGTGGGAAAATCATTTATGACATTAAATTATGGTTGGTATGATGTGGAAAAGTGCTAGCTCATGTGGTTGCGAGTACTTTGATTGTGTGAGAGGACTTGGGTTCGAGTCCTATGTATGCTAACTTTTGTGTTATTGTTTTTATTATTTAAATCTATGTAATCATGTTCTGGAATGATATGATGTCTGAATTGGATTTGTTAAGCATGAATTATGATTAGTTGAATTGGTTGTGCTCTTGAAATGTGATTAAGTGGTCATGGATTCAAACCTTGGAGAACCCAAACTAAGACCTTAATTTTTGGTATTTTGGCTTTGAATTTTGGCTTTGAATTAAATGTGAAAGGTTGGGGGAAAACCCTAGAGTGGGTAGAGAGGTGGCTGGAAAATGGCTATAAGGAGGTAGTAAATGGCATTAACAACTCAATTAAAGACTTAATTTTCGTGTAATAATTAACCTAGTTTTTAGACGCCCTTTAAAAAGAAGGATTTGACTTATAGTTAGAGTTTTGCAAAACTGAGGTTATACCAGAAAGCTAGGCACGAAAATCAGAGAGATTGGTGAGGTTTGAGTGAGGTTCTGAAGTCAAAGTAAGAGCACACCAGAAAGGGGGAACATTGGTGATCATTGGAGTCCTTCAAGCAAACCAATTTTAAGCAAAAGGATCCAGGGTAGGGGAGCTAGACTCTGTTTTTCTGTTTGTTTTAAATATTTACATGAAAAGTATGATCACGTGAATGCATGGTTTCCATTCTTATCTACGAAATTGTGAATTCTAGAAATTTTCCAGAAATCGCCTGGCGGCTCATACCAAATTGTATGGGTTCCCTGATGAACTGCCTGGCGGTGAAGCACTGTACCGCCAAGCGATGCAAATTCTATAACATTTTTCTGGGTTCTTTGATGAACTGTCTAGCGGTGATGAATTTCCGCCAGTCGACGCGAGTCTGTTGGCTCGCTTTGGTGATTCTGTGCATGTTTTGACATGTTTCTGATCGGGAAAAACACGGGTTAGTCCCTAGGAGATGATCTGGAGTTGATTTTCACTGATTGACTTGTAATGGACTATGTAATCGGATGGAACAGTGCACATGAGCTTTAGGGTTGAATGTGTGATATCTTTATCTACGATTCGAAATGGGTTACCGTGAATTGGACATAGGAATAGCTGATCAATGTGATTAAATGTTGAATGGTTCTGGTTGTGATTGGATTGGAATTGCAAGTGATGGGAATTCGCAAAGAAAGAAAAGTGGTTGGGTTATGGGTGCTGGGAAAATCTGGAAAAATGTCCAGATGGTAAGCACCGCCTGGCGGCACGAGGCTGGCCGCCAGGCGCCAGCGTAGTGGCAGTGCTACTGCATGTTGTAATGTTATGCGCTGAGGTTGGATTCTGTTTCCGTTGGGTTGGGATCAGTAGATGGGACTTTTGTGATATTTGTGGAAGTTTGATGATGGAGTTTTGTGTATGAACTAAAGGGGTGGGAACTACCTTAGGAGATAACGATTTTAGATATTAGAGGTTTTTCCTATATTATGGCGTAGTAGCGATTCTGGATTCTGGATAAGTTGGGTGCAAGGGGGTTTAGAGAATTGACCAATTGTTGTGAATAGGAGTTTAACACTAAGTGAACGCTAGAGGGGGAGGGAATCATAGAAGAAGTGATGGGATTTATTTAGCGTTGGTGCTTGATTGTGTGAAGATGACACTATATCAGTGTAATAGGCTTGGCAACAACTTAAGGGTAAGGAATCCAAGAGTAATAATAGGTTAAGATGGAAGAAGCTTAAAGTTATAATTGAATGTGTATTGTTATCAAGCTAGGGAGTGAAGACTGAACCTCACCGTTGTTAGTAACCATCTAAGTTAGATGATACAGGGGAATTGATCAAATGGAAATGAGGTAAGAGATTGTGCTAGACTTGAGCAGAAAACCAGTAACGCGCAGTATTGTCATGGCGCCTGGTGGTGGTACGCGAACCACCAGGCGAAAGCGGGATTACAGTGGGGTCTCAAGGCTTGGTGCGCCTGGCAGTGAGGGCAGCGCCTGGCGGCACATGTCCCTCGCCAGGCGATTTGTACTGTTGCAGCTTGGGACTTTGATTGCATATGTGTGATCTACAAGGCTTCTAGTAATGCTTTAAAGGTGGGATTCTTGGGTTCCTTGAGTTGTGGCTCAGAACGTATCCCTTGAGTTGTGGCTCAGGATAAGGGTTAAGCACGTGGTATTTCTTGACATCTGGCTTGGAATAGCATCTCTTGAGTTGTGGCTCGGGATGGCGGATGAACACGAGGAACCCTTGAGTTGTGGCTCGGGTTGGCGAGTGTTGCCAGTGTGAGTGTGCTGGTTGTGACCAGTACGGATGGGTCCAGATAGATTGCCCTCCTCAGTTGTTGACTGACGAGTTTGGTAGTCTTGGGACGTTACGAATTATGTTCGTATATGGGAACTCCACCTGGCGTTACGGTGTATGATCTGTAGCATGGTTTCCCGCACGTGCTCTATCGGTTATGGCCGATAGGTATGGTAGCAAGACACCTTGAGGTACTCACTAGAAAATGTAGAACACGAATAACCTGATTGGGGTCATGTGGCATGAATTAAAAGATGGAACAATGTGGGATGTTTATATTATTCATAGTGATGTTTGTATATGTATATATATCTGTAAAATTATATAGGTTTTATCTGTTAAGCTCACCCTATCTACGTGTGTTTGGCGATGATCGTGTACGCGGTACACGGGAGCAGATGTTGTTGATGCAAGTGGCTCATGTGGAGCTTAGTCGCAGAGAGGGGATAGATTCGGGGAAATCTTATGTTTTATTTTCTTTGGTTTTGAGATCAGTTGTAAACCCTGATGGGTGCTATTATAACATTTGATTTTGGTTTTGATGACTGATGGTTATGAACGTTGTTTACTTATTTAATAAAAATTTAAATTTTCCTGCGTTTTGGGAAAATGAGGTATTATTAAAGACTGTGTTATTCATTTACTTCTTTATTTTATTTATAAATCCGTAATATCCTGACGGGATGTTACATGATATGTCACAAGAACCATCCCAACCTGCTTCACAATCCTACACTGGCCATGTCGGGTCTTCTCCAGATTTTATACATCATCCCCAACAATTTTTTGGGCAATCGTCTATGGGTCACGGTCAAATGTTTGGACATCCATACCCTCAGTTTGGCAACCCATCAAACACCCAATTCCAACATGTCCCTTCCTCGTACAGTTTCTTCTTGCATCAATCAAGTTATGGTGCTGGTCCATCACAAATGTTTGGCACTTCAACCATGACACCACCATCCGCCTATTATCTAATATCTTCTTCATCAATGCCATTCTATCATCCACCAATGCCTTCTCAAACTCCCCAAACAACAGTTCACCATCCCCAATTTTCTCAAAGTCATCAACATGAAGATGATGATCATGATGAACCACACCAAGAACAACCACCAACACGACCAACCAAACCCAAAAGACGACCTCCATGTGGAACTGGAGGACATAGATGATTTTCTACTAACTTAAATGTTGTATTTTAATTATTAATCAATGTTAAAATATATTAATGTAATGTTTATTTCTATTCTATTAATATTTTTTTACTGATTATTCTTCCATTTCCTAAAAAATAATCAAAATTCATTTATTACGAAAAAAAATGAAAAAGTGAAGTCATCATGTGTGAGGACGACTTCACTTTTTCGTTTCAAACAAACCGGTCCATTGCATAACGACATCACCTTTTTTTAAAAAAAATTAAGAAACCAGTCAGGGAGATGACGACATTGCCTCTGATGTCGTTACCCTCCCTGACGACTTGACCTACTTTGGCAAAAAAAAAATTAACGGATCCATTTTTGCAAAATCGAGTTCTAATAGACCCTAAACTACAAAAAAGCCGGTTGTTATATCTACAAGAACAATGAACATCGAAAGAAGAGAGGAGGGGAAAGTGAACACGAGAGGCACCAAGGGTGAAGAAACTAAACTATTATTAAATAAAAAGGATAGAATGAATATTAAACAAAACATGGGAGGTGGAGAAGAAATGAATGGGGTGCAAGAAATGTCAACCGAGTGCTCATACCTTTAATTTTTGGAGAAGGTCTGAGCGACCATATAGACATTTTAAAAAATAAATGGAAAAGAAAAAATATTTTTATGAGATGTTGTGCGTGTGACCATACTCATATCTCTATAATTTAGTTTATAAAAATAATTAGCAATCTAGCTTAAAATAAAATTGGTTAATATGTCGATAATTTAATAAACCACAACCTCAATCTATATAACAAAATTAAGATCGCAGTTAGACGCATTATATGAACGTAGAACTGTGCTACCTTGAATATTAAAAAAAATAAAAAAAACAAATGCTATGAAGTCATGAACTATAACAACTGAAACTAAAATGCCTTGGCTTTCTAATGCTTGTTATTTAATGTTTCGAATAAATCTCCTATTATGTATAACTGCTAAACAATTTCATTCTGTATAAAGGCTTATTAAAGCCAACGTTGCAATCAAATAAAATTACTCTCTCATAAAGTGTCATAAAGTGAATATTGCATATCTTGATATAACAGTTGGTATCAGAGCTCCGTAAGGGGCCTGATCTAAAGTGTGCACGAGTGAAATTTAGTGGAAGAGAGTGACGAGAGAAAACAACATGAGAAAAAGTGAGAAGATGGCTGAAAAATTTGTGCAACCAACCATCCCAAGGTTTGATGGCCATTATGATTTCTAGGCCATGACAATGGAAAATTTCCTACGAAGCAAAGAATTGTGGTCGCTTGTAGAGGAGGGAATTCCAACGCTTGGTGTTGCACCAACAGAAGCATAAAGGAGAAGCGTATCTGAAGCCAACCTTAACGATTTGAAGGTGAAGAACTATTTATTTCAAGAAATTGATAGGGAGATTCTTGAAACAATATTGGACAATAGCACATCACAAGACATATGGAAATCCATGCGGCAGAAATATCAGGGATCCACAAGGGTTAAGCATTCTCAGCTTTAAGCTTTTCGTTGAGAGTTTGAACTGCTCGGAATGAAAGAATGTGAGAAAGTGGATACCTATGTGGGACGCACATTAGGTATTGTCAATAGGATGAAATCCAATGATGAAGAGATAAAAGCAAGCATGGTGGTAAGCAAAATTCTCAAGATGCACAACCTGATGAACAAGTGCTAAAGGTTGTCCATGATTATAAACCGTAGCTGGTCAAGGCTGCGGAAGAAGTATGCATGGGCATGGAAGAGGGCGTGGGATATTTACGTTAAATAAAGCACTCATTGAGTGTTTTCATTGTCACAAGTTAGGACATTATCAATATGAATGTCTAGAGGCTGGAAAAAGAGCTTATTATACATCATCCAAAACAGTAGCAGAGGCGGAGGAAGAATTTCTACTGGTTGCTTATGAGGGCACACAAACTGTCTAGAAGGAGGATTGGTTTCTAGACTCTAGTTGTAGCAATCACATGACCGGAAACAAAATGTGGTTCGTTGAAATGGAAAAAGAAGGAATCAACAAAAAAGTCAGACTTAGTAATGACTCAACTCTGGCTGTTATTGGAAAAGGGAGTGTTAGGATTGTGATTAATGGCACATCTTATGTCATATCATATGTCTATTATGTACCTGAACTTAAGACTAATCTCTTAAGCCTTGGACAATTACAAGAGAAAGGTTTGTCTATTTTAATTCAAAACTGTATGTTCAAAGTATTTCATCCAAAGCATGGACTCATCTTACAGACCAAACTGAAGGGAAACATGATGTTTCATTTGACAACTTCACTACAACCTTGCTGCCTTTAAACTGCAGAGGTCTCAGAAATAAAAACTCATATGTGGCACAGGCGATTTGCACACCTTAATTTCAAAGGTCTGGATACACTTGCAAATAAGCAAATGGTAATTAGTCCACCATCCTTGAAACCACCCAAGAAAATATGCACCACATGCCTAATGGGAAAACAACATTATGATACTTTCTCTAAGCAAAGCACGTGGTGAGCCTCATCAAAGCTCCAGTTGATTCATGCGGACATTTGTGGTCCCATATCACCTCCTTCTCATAGCAACAAAAGGTACGTAATAAATTTCATTGATGATCATTCACGAAAGACTTTGGTCTTTTTTTTACATGAAAAATCCGAAGCACTTCCCACTTTCAAGAACTTTAAAATCAGAGTGGAGAAAGAAGTTGGTACCTTTATCACCTGCCTTAGAACTGATAGAGGTGGAGAATTATCTTTGAAGGAGTTTTCTGATTTCTGCACTCAGGAAGGTATATCCAGACAGTTGACTGCTGCTTACACTCCACAGCAGAATGAGTTGATTAACGGAAGAATCGTACCATTATAAATGCAGTGCGTACTATATTACATGAAAAACAGGTTCCAAAACCTTTCTAGCTTGAAGTAGTACGATGGTGTGTGCATGTTCAAAATAGGAGTCTCATATCTTCCATAGACCATCAAACATCAGAAGAGGTATGAAGTGGTTCAAAACCATGTGTTGATTATTTTCGAACATCCGGTTGTATTGCACATGCTCATGATCCAGATCAAACTAGAAGAAAGCTGGACGACAAAAGTTCGAAGTGCGTTCTCTTGGGTGTAAGTGATGAATCTAAAGCCTATAAATTGTTTAATCCCATACAAAAAATTTTATAGTTAGTAGTGACATTGTGTTTGAGGAAGAGAAAAGCTGGAACTAGTCTGATGATTCTGAGAAGAATAAGGCAGATACTCTAGATTGAGAAGAAAGAGTAACTCAAGAAGATGAACATGAACAAGCACCACAAGACACAACAATTCGCACTGATGGGAATCAAAGCGCATCAGAGTCAATCCTAGAACATATTGAAACTGAATCTGTAGCTTCAGGAAGGGCAACCAAAATCCAAAAACCTCCTCTATGGATGACTAATTATGAAAGAAATATGGAAGAGGATGAAGGGTTGTTGGCAATGATGTTGGCTAATTCTGCAGATCCTCAAACCTTTGAAGAGGCCTGGGCAAGTCAACATTGGAGAGAGGCGATGAAAGTTGAAATGGAAGCTATCGAAAAAAACAACACATGGCAGCTTGTAGATCCACCAACAGGAGTTATACCCGTCATAATTAAATGGGATTTTAACACCAAATTCAATGAAAATGGTAGAGTAGAAAAGTACAAAGCTAGACTGGTGGCAAAAGGATATTCGCAAAGGTATGGCATAGATTATACTGAGGTTTTTGCACTTGTTGTAAGACTTGATACAGTAAGATTGTTGTTAGCGCTAGTTGCTCAAAGTGCATATAATGTATTTCAACTTGATGTAAAGAGTGCATTCCTACATGGTGATCTCCAAGAAGCGGTATATGTTCAACAACCTGCGGGTTTCATTCAGAAATGCAGAGAAACACAGGTATATCGACTTCAGAAGGCTCTTTATGGTCTCAAACAGGCTCCACGAGCTTGGTACCATAAAATTGAAACCTACTTTGACAAAGAACAATTCAACCGATGCTCCAGTGAACACACCTTGTTCACAAAAACAAGTCAAGGTAATATTTTAATGATCAGTCTTTATGTTGATGATCTACTTTTTACTAGAAACAATAAATACATGTGTGAAGAATTTAAAAGCTCAATGAAGATAGAATTTGATATGACTAATATTGGCAAGATGAAATACTTTCTTGGAATAGAAGTTGTGCAAAGCAATGCAGGAATATTTATGTCAAAGACGGTATGCCCGAGAGATCTTGGCACAATTCAATATGACAAAAAGCAATTCTGTAAGTAATCCTATTGTACCAGGAACAATACTATCTAAAGATGAGGAAGGGACTCCAGTAGATGTCAAGTTCAAACAAGCAATTGGTAGTCTCATGTATCTCACAGTCACTCGGCCATATTTAATGTATGGGGTAAGCCTTATAAGTAGATATATGGCAAATCCAAACGAATCTCATTGGGCTACAGTAAAGAGAATTTTGAGATATCTTAAAGGGACTATCAAATACGACATTTTCTACCAACAGGGAAGAAAGACTGGTCTTACAGCCTACAACAACAACAATTATGTAGGAGATTTAGATGAGAGAAGAAGCACTTCTGGTTCTGTTTTCCTAATAGAAACTAGAGTTGTTTCAAGGGCCTAAAAAAAACAACCTGTAGTGAGCATGTATACAATCGAGGTGGAGTATATTGATACAACATTTTGCGCATGTCAATGTATTTGGCTTCGCAAAATTTTAGAACACCTTGGATCAGAATGAAGGGAAGCAACAAAAATCATATGTGACAACAATTCAACAATTCAATTGTCTAAGAACCCTGTCTTCCATGGAGGAGTAAACACATTGCAGTAAGATTTCATTTTCTTAGAGACTTAGTTAAAGAACAAGTTATTTGCCTTAGTTATTGTTGCACTGAAGAACAATTAGCTGACATAATGACCAAGGCACTAAAACAAGAGCAGTTCGAACGACTTCGCCACATGCTTGGAGTTGTGAAAGTTAGTGAAATAAGCTAAAATACAATATTGTATTTAGCTTAAGGGGGAATGTTATTGAATGTTTCGAATAAATCTCCTATTATGTCGGGAGATGAATCTTTTATTTAGTTGCATAATTTTCTCCTAGTTTAGTGGCAGACATATCTACATTTTCCTATTTCGGTGATATTGTTATAAATGCTAAGCAGTTTCATTATGTGTAAAGGCTTATTAAAGCCAGTGTTGCAATCAAATAAAATTACTCTCTCATAAAGTGAATATTGCATACCATGATATAACAATGCTTAGCATGCCATCATGCACAAGTATGCCCTAAGAGTATTAATTATGTAATATAAATGTGAGCCCCCACACATTTAAAAACGTAATATTGGCCCGCAATCCAGACTAATTCATCTGATTAAATCAGAAACAAAATGCCATACATAATTCATGCTCGGGAAAGGAATCTATCATAAAGCAAACTCAAGTAAGCTTTCACATAGTGAACAAAAGAATATAGACCCTGCATCACTAAAAAGATAAGCATTATCAACGGTTTAAATTCGTTAGAAACAATAAAATCTGTTGGTAAATGTATTTTTCCGATGGATTATAGATAGGGGCATATCCGTCAATAAGAGGGTCGTAAATAATATTTATTGACAGATTATGTCCTTTGGTAATTACCGACAAAGTTTCCTACGGTAATTACCAACACACAAATTTATCCTTCGATAATTATCGATGGATCTATCTGTCGGTAACGTCATGCGTTAGGTGGTAAATTTTTTCGATGGATGTGGCGACAGATTTATCCATTGGTAAATTGAATATCACTTTCTAGTGCATTTTGCAATTTCAACTTTCCAATTTCAAATAAATAATATCAGACCTACAATCTCATAGATATACAATTAGAGATGCCAATCTCATAATTAATAGCTAGGTAATCCAAACAAATATCTTACAATATATGTCTGCATATACCACTCAAACATCAATTACAATATGTATGCATATAAAAGTAAAATCAATCTAAACAAACATCAATCACAGCGTTATAGTGTATGTTCTCCAACTAATGTATCCAGACATAATAAAAAAAACATGTAATAAGTAATAAAAGTAATATAGAAGTTTCCCAATCTCATATTTGTTTCAATTTATATACAATAAATGCCATACACAATGCCACTATATTAAGAAAGGCCACGGTTTTTGTTTTGTCAACAAAGGTAAAATTTTTATATATATTGAAACACTTGGGGTGTCCCAACCCGTATACAAAAATATTTACAATGTTCTCTGTGATTCAATCCTCCTACATCATGTTAAAAGACCTATACATTGATAACAATGATACCTACCCTCCATTCCTCCAATGATGGTCTTATCACATATAACTTACAAAACACAAACAAAGGTTGGTCTGCAAAGCAATGGAAAAACATCTTCTTTATGCATACAAGAATTCAGTTGTTATACTCCTTACAGTAGTTCCCAGTACTATTTTTAAGGTTGATTAATCATTCATTTGTTTCACTCAGCTTTTCTAGGATATATATCATCTTTTTGGAACTCCTTTCATATCCCTGTGATTGTTGAACCTGGTATTGTTGGCAACATTACCAGCTTATATATATAAATATATATATATATATATATATATATATATATATATATATATATATATATATATATATATA
>Ga0214543_1000178_pt1 | contig 92824 bp, 39 predicted proteins | sample CNSS2metaG_FD_160094 | JGI IMG/M metagenome (GOLD analysis project Ga0214543, IMG submission 160094) | Root nodule microbial communities from cowpea collected in UCLA plant growth center, Los Angeles, California, USA - CNSS2 | ecosystem: Host-associated > Plants > Roots > Nodule | place: USA...
ATATACACAAATTATAATATATATATATATATATATATATATATATATATTAATATAACTATTTTTATGTTTTCAACTTTTTATAGTGAGTGCCCAGACATATATGGGAATAATTTGGCTATGTAAATATTTGTTCTAGGAGAACTGGAATAGAATTTTCTCTTTCTTTCGTCGAAAATGGGGTGATGAAATTATATTTTCTCATGGAAAATACTTGGAGTGTTGTGCAAATTTGAATTTTTAATGCAGTTTGTTTAACTCTTGGCATTTGGGGTGCTATGGTTTTTGGTCTTTTTTATTCCTTTTTACCTACCGTTCATGCATGATTTAACTGTTTATCATGTTATATATTCATTCTTATGCGTTGTTGTTCTTGTAGGACGGTTTTTTGAAGTTCTAATTGGAGCTAGACCTGAACCGTTGTGGAAGCTGCTAACTCAAATTGGACTTCTGTATGCCTTGGAGCCACTTGCAACTATCATTTTTGTTATAAACATGAACATAGTGTGGGAGAAAATTATGTCGACATTAAGAGCTCAGATCTTCGGAAGAATATTGATTCAAAAGGTAGAGTTAAATCCTTCTAAAAGTCCTGATAATTTGTTTTTCTATTTATTGTTACTTATTAATATTATTTCTCTCATTGGTAATGCTTGGAGATAGTTATTGGTAGAATATTTATGGCTGTTTGAATTATTGGATAGGAAGTTATTTTGCTTTGATTGATTAATCATATAGTTTCTTTTTATTTGTGCAGATTGAGTTTTTTGACAAATACAAGGTATGTGTATGAAATTACTTACATTATATCTGCTTTTAGTTTTCCATATTTATCATGTGTCTCTTGAGATATTTGGGCTGAGACAATGTAAGCCAGTGTAAGCATTGTTCTGTCACCTTGACCTGATTGATTGTTATGCGTCGTATTCTATTGTCTTTGTCTTCATTCCCTCATTTAAATGCTGCTGTCTTCTCTTTTCTTTGTATCCCTATGTTTTCATCTATTGCTGTAACTTAATCTGAATCTCTTTCCAATATGATTTTATGAATACCAGTATATTATTTAAAAAATATATAATTTTTATTTTATTGAGCTAATAATATCATTTTGTTTCTTTTCTTTGATAGTGTACACTGACAAAGTAGGTGCAAAAACTATTGCACATTCTTGAATTTGCTTATAGGTTGGTGAACTCACAGGTTTGTTAACATCTGATTTGGATTCTCTTAAAAATATTGTCAGTGAGAATGTCTCAAGGGATCGCGGATTCAGGGCATTATCTGAGGCAAGCAACTCTACACCAATGTGAGCTTTATATTTTCTATATTTAAGCATGTGTAAGGTTTATTCCTTTTCACTTTGTTCGATAGACTTTCCTGCATTTCTTGAGGAGTGAAATTCTACCACAAATTTTTTTGTTTGGGTTTTTGAAAGAAGTGATTTCATGCCTTTCAAGAGAGAACCTCTATTCTTTTATGTCACTACGTTATACTTTTGCATATTTTTTCTTTGCATTTTGCTGCTCATGTTCGTTTGTGTCATTGCTGCTTCTTCTCTCTTTGTTCTTGTAGGTCATTGGAACCATATTCATACTTTTTTCTTTATCACCGCAACTGGCACCTATTCTAGGTGTTCTGATGCTCTCAGTTTCCATTTCAATAGGTAAGTTTACATTTTATCTGATGAAATCAGTTCAATGGCCATGTTCAACAATGTTATGGTTTATCGTAAAAACCAGAATATACTCACTTAGCTTGTATTCATCCTTTCTAAAGTGATAGGGTAATAGGCTTCATAATTTCCTAAATGGCTTATATGCAAGCTGACAATTGTATGTAGCTTAAACAGTAAACACAGTAATTTGTAAAAAAAAAAATACTGGGAAACATTATTTTCCATTTCATGTATTCTTCCCTGGCGCTGATTCATTATGGTTCTCTGTAGCTATCTACAAGAGATCTACATTGCCAGTTTTTAAAGCACATGGGATGGTCCAAGCATCTATATCTGACTGTGTGACTGAAACGTTTTCTGCCATTCGAACAGTGAGTTCTCATTAATTAGTGGCTCTATTACAAACATTTGGGTTGTGTTTGGTAATGCCACCAATTTATAACTGACATATATGCTTACAGGTAAGATCCTTTGGTGGTGAAAAGCGCCAAATGTTCTCTTTTGCTAATCAGGTAAGATTATTTAAGGACCAATAGCCAATTTCAGAAAGGGTATGGCATCCTCTAGAAACTCCCATGTTATTTATTTGTTTGATGCAGGTTCTATCTTTCCAATCAAGTGGGATAAAGCTTGGGACTTTCAAATCTGTAAATGAATCTTTAACTAGAGTTGCAGTTTATATTTCTTTAATAGCATTATACTGTCTTGGAGGAAGCAAGGTTAAAGCGGTAAGCAATTCTAGCTTTTAAAACTTGTCTTTCTCTATATAATTACAAATTTAATCATGGTCTTTTCTCGAATTGCCTTCTGCAACATAATGTCAATCATGATTACTATTGCTACTTATATCAGTATATGCATTATTTCTTCTGATATAACTTTCTCCTATGATCATATACATCTTTCTCTTATTGCTTTTTATGGTGATTTGATTTGACCATTGAATATTTCTGAGTTGCCCTTAATTCTTGCTTTCAGGGTGAACTCTCTGTTGGAACCATGGCATCTTTTATTGGATATACTTTCACTTTAACATTTGCTGTGAGCTATTTTAGTTGTTGACTTTGTTTTTCTTTATATTTTGTCGTCTTCCTGTCTGATATTGTGCTTTTAGGTTCAAGGACTGGTTAATACTTTTGGAGATCTTCGTGGAACTTTTGCTGCTGTTGAGAGGATCAACTCTGTTTTTTCTGGAGTTCAAGTTGACGATGCCCTGGCTTATGGCTTAGAAAGAGAACTGAGACAAAAAACAGTGGATGATGAAAACTATAAATGGGTCTTGTCCAATATTTCTACCGAGAATAACCAAAAAAATTATTTTCACTTTATGTCAGCTCTTAAAACATCAAGCAATTTATTCAGCTTAGCTTGGTCCGGAGATATTTGCCTTGAAGGTATCTTTATTGCAATTTTGTTTGTATCCCTCTTAATGTGTTGTTTTAATGTATGACTCATCCTTATCAACTGCCATGTTTGCTAGTGTTCTTGCAATGGAAGCTTCAATACTAACATAACATTTTCATAGTAATGTGATATATTTTGTAATGTATACTTCTTTTAGTTTTTTCCTTCTCTTTCAATGACTATGCTCATATTATACTGCAGATGTATATTTCTCTTATCCATTAAGGCCGGATGTGGAAATCTTACGTGGCTTAAATTTAAGACTAAAATGTGGAACTGTAACTGCACTGGTGGGTCCAAGTGGTGCAGGGAAAAGTACAGTAGTCCAGCTATTGTCTCGTTTTTATGAGGTTTTGATTTCAGTTTATGTTATGAGATGAAGTTTCATGGATATTTGTGTTGAAAATAGATACATAAAAAGTAATCATCATTTCTGCAGCCAACAAGTGGCTGTATAACGGTTGCAGGAGAGGATGTCCGAACATTTGACAAGAGTGAATGGGCCCGGGTTGTCTCTATTGTAAATCAAGTGAGGAATAAGAAGAATCTTATGTATGATATTAAACATATTGCTTTGATTTCCTTATAAATTTTTCTTTATTATAGGAGCCTGTTTTGTTTTCGGTGTCTGTTGGAGAAAACATTGCATATGGGCTTCCAGATGAAGATGTCTCTAAAGAAGATGTCATTAAGGCAGCAAAAGCTGCAAATGCTCATGACTTTATAATTTCACTACCACAGGTTGGTTTGTCTTCTGAGTTTGCAGATGCTTTTATATAGATGCAAAAGAAAAACCGTTCTTATCATTAATTTTGTTTTTTTGAAAGGGCTATGATACACTTGTTGGTGAGCGTGGAGGCCTATTGAGTGGAGGACAGAGACAGGTACATTAGAGTTCACGTATATTTATGCGTTTTACACATGGACACATTCAAATGTTGTTGACTCTTGTTTCTGAATTGCAGAGAATTGCTATAGCCCGCGCTCTCCTAAAGAATGCTCCCATCCTTATACTTGATGAGGTGATATTTTTGTTAATTCTATGCTTTTCTATATGGAGAGGATTGTTTGTGATTTGTACACACGAGTACTCTTATCTATAGTGAAGAAGAGATATAATAACAAAGAACAAGATCAGTAATTAATAATGGAAACAACCACTGTTTCCTGATATGATCATATTTATGCATGTCTTGATTTTGACATTCTTTGGTGGTGCAGGCTACCAGTGCCCTGGATGCTGTGAGTGAGCGCTTGGTCCAGGAAGCTCTCAACCATTTGATGAAGGGAAGAACCACATTAGTAATAGCCCACCGATTAAGCACAGTCCAAAATGCATATCAAATTGCAGTGTGTTCTGAGGGGAGGGTTGCAGAATTAGGCACTCATTTTGAACTATTGGCTAAGAATGGCCAATATGCTTCACTGGTTGGCACACAAAGGCTTGCCTTTTTTGAATAAATTGGTGTTATAAAAGTGTGAATATGTTCTGTTATACCAAATAGCAATGCACCATACATAGAGCTGGATAATTAGCTTGCAGACTTGCAGAAAAAGAGAGATTGAGAGAGCGGAAAAGAATGGGATAATAAATGTAAATGAATATTGTATTAGACTTCACTCTTCTTTTCTTAGTACATTATACTTGCTTTACCTATTGTGTTGTACAAGGCTGAATAGGGTAACTTCTCTCTAGTTTCTACCATTGTATATCATCTTCTACTATTTAACATTCATCTTCCAACTTAGAAATTATGACTCTGTTTCAACTTTCAACAAATGTCCAAATTTTGTGATGAGATCTTAAGATGACGAAGAAATGGAGATCACAGCCTTTAACTCTGCAAGGCACTCAGTTGGGAGGCCAAGGAAGGAATTCATAAAGAAATCATTGATAGGGTCAACTGTTGCTACACCAACCAGTCTGCACTTTCCCTCTTTATCCAATCTCATTCCTCTTCCACTCTTCATACTGCCTTTTGTTTCTTCAGATGTTAACACTGTCTTCACCAACAGTGGAGGAGCCTTATAGAAACTACCAGCAGAAAACAAAAACTTGGCCTTGAAATCAAGATCAACCTTAAAAAAACAAAACAATCATATCATTAATTGAGCAGTTTTGACACAAAACTAACAAGACAGTTATAATAGTTATTTTTAATTTCAGATTCTCTACTTATTTTGTTTGTGTTGTCTTTTACTAAATATTAAAAATATATTAAGATTGGTATATGAAATTTTTTTCTAATATATTTTAAAATATTAGAATCTGTGTATTTCAAAGATACAATCAAATGATAACACAGAAAAAACCAATAGAAAATCTAAAATCTTTTACACGTAGGAGCTTCTATAATTGATTTTTATACAAATATACAGTGAGGTAGAGAAATTTTTTGCAATATCATTTAATCACAAATTATTATTTATGTGATAAATTTTTTAAGTTTTGTAATAACTATTTCAAAAATCATACCAAAGATTATTTCTGCTAAATGGATAGTATAAAAACTTTTGCAAAGACTGTACATGCCTATTCAATCCTGGTATTTGTTAACTTCTCTATGCAAGAAAAAAAAAAGGTTGAAACAAACACTACCTAGGCACTAAAAGCTGTACACACAATGCACAACCCTTTCAATTTGAAGCATAATCATGTTTTTACCTTGCCAGATTCTTGGTTAATACTTCCATGTAATGCTTCTGGAACTACATCAATCTTCAAAAATGGTGGCAATGGCAATCCAAGAAACTTGGCAGTAGAACTTGTCAATGGTGGAATATACAAACTTTCAAGATCAAATGAAACATGAAGATCATTGTTGGCTGAACCACTCTCTGTAACCTTTGCAGCAACCCCAGTTCCCATTCCACCCTCTGCATCATATTCAAAGTCAGGGTACCTTGAAATTGCAAGCTTGCAACCCTTTTCTGTCTTGAAACTGACAGTGTAAGCCTCTGATGCTGGATTTTCAATCCTTGTGCTGGTGGAAATGCTTTTCTGCTGTTTCCCACTTGAGGAAAAGGAAAATAAGATGGTGTTTCTTCCTCTATGCTTTGGTTTTTCGGTGCACAATTTGCACAGTACTGGTGAAGTTATGGAGTTTATCTTGCAACTCATCTATGGTGTGTGTGATTTACTTGCTCAGAGATAAAGGTTGAACTCTAGAAATGTATGTTGATGAAAAAAATGGAATTAGCAAAATCATAAGGTGTTTCTTTGAAGCCACCAAAAGAATGAAGATATGTGAGGTTGGTTAGGCTTGTGGCTATGAATCTTATCTTTCGATGTGGGGTCTTCACTTTTGTGCAATAGGCAATCGACACTTGGCAGTGTGAAATGTTTTATAGGATTTCATTGTTTTCCAAAATTAAGATATTCTATCACAACTGGGATTACTGTGATATTTTTGTTTTCCATTAATCCATTTAGATCTCAATACTACATTTCTCTGTTAAATTAGTTCAATTCATTCAGAAATTCAATAAAAATGGGATGCTACAAAATTAAGGCGTGTAAGTTTGATAGTTTTCTGGTGATAAAGTATATCTTAAAATCCAAAATTACTCATTTTGTATTTCGAAATGTATATCTTAAAATACAAAATTGTATTTTAAATTTCACATTACAAAATCCAACGGTTTGTTTATGGGAATGCAAGTTGAAATTATGGATGTGGAGGAAGAAATGGCAAAAAAAAGAATTGAGAATTGGGCTCATACAATATTCTTAACTGACTAGACTGAACTAGCCCTGTTATTGCAGTATCAACTTTTTCTTTGTAGGAAAATCCTAGAAAAAAAAAGGATTACATTCTATTGTAAATTCAATACAAAATTAATGTTACCAATTGCATCAACTAAATTTTTTAATCTTTGTAAATTATTTAATTAGATCTTATAAAAGGATTAAATAGAGGATTATCCTTTGTAGAAGATAGAAACTAAATTTTCGTCCAATTTTCGAAGCGAAAAAAAAAAGTAATACCGCATAATGGAGGTGGGAGAAAGTGTGAAAAGGATAGAAAATATAAGAAAGATAAGAGGGGTGCTTCAAAAAAACTGTTCAGAGGAAAAAGAAAAAGAAGGGTGCAAAAAGAAAGGCCCATATTCAAATCATGAAAAAAAAATTGTGGGCTTTCTTTCAAAAACAAATTGTGGGTATCCAGTTAGGTTAGGAGGGTGAAAAAAAATCAGGCATACATAAAAAAAGAGAAAAATGACCAGAAAATAAAATAAATAAGAAGCAAAAATTAATAGAGAAATGTAATTTCTTTCGTATCAAACTGAAGAAACCAACTCATTTGAAGTTTGAAAAAACCTTGAGATGGAAATTCTTAAGAAAATGAAAAGGGAAAATTTGTCTTCCACAAATCATGACTGAGAGGAACATATCATTGATCAAATATCAATTATAAGTAGGGAATGAGGTTTTGCAAAAATTATTTTTATTATAGTTTCTCAATCAATATTTGTATTCTCTAATGTAAAATAAAATATTTAGTTATAAATGGTAATTTGAGTTTTATTTTAAATTTAAACTTCACATTCTAAAAAAAAATATGTAGATAAGGGATAGGTTAACTAAAAGGCATCATACACCCATAGCAGAATTTATACATCTACACAAAAAATTTGTGAATAAATGCACATTTAAACATTTAATATTTTCACAAAAAGTTTGGTCAATAAATAAATTTGGATTATCTGCTGATTTTTTTATTGTTGTTCATCTTATTGTATCTTCATAATACATTAATTCTCACTGATTTTAACGTTTTAAAATATATTTAAAAAATATTTAAAATATCAATATAGTATATTTTTAATGTTCAACAAAAAATAACAGATACAAAAAATCAGTAAAAAATCTGAATTCTATCGCATGTGAAGGTTCAAACCCAATCAATAAATAGTTTCACTCTCAAAGGCCAACCGAGGATAGTTCAGTAACTATAAAAAAAATCGAATATTTTAGTAACCATGTTTGTATTAATGCAAAATAAAAAATGGGTTGGCACTATGGTTTATATACTCACACCTTTAAAGTACCTTTTGAAAAGCAAATGTTGTTGTTTTAGGCATCCACACGTCTGCTCCAAAGTCTTGGCATTAAATTCATCATTGTGTTAGAGAATATGAGAAGCAATTATGGCACAACATGCAGCCATAATGTACCAAAGTTTTCTTTAAAAAAAATCACATCATTCACCAAAGTGGTTGTAGGGGCCAATGCCTAACTCATTTCTTCGTGCTATCAAATGTCACCAAAAGGGTTGGACCATAATTCAAAGTATATTTTAACCACTTACATTAGAAGAAAAAAAAATCACTTCATAAAATAAAATTTACACTCATTTTAATAGGTATTTCGAGAGATGATCACTGAAAAGACGTAACACTAATGAAACACAATCTACATATAAAATAATGAGTTATGCATCTTTATTTTTATATAATGTTCAACTTTTTTTTAATTTTACTTATATAAAACTTAAATTCATACTTAAATTAAATAATTGATATATAGTAAACTCGTTATGTAACAAAAATAAAATGAATTTTTGAATAGGATGTTTAAAAGATGTGATGAAGGAGGTCCGTGGAGAGAATGATATGTGAAGTTTTTGACAAAGGGAACATTTACATGGAGGTGTTTCCCTGTCTGGCCAGAAAGACGTAGAACATCATTAATGGGTGTGTCGTGTTATTGGGCAGTGGAGTGGCATCTCTCACATCACCAAATCGATTAGGTCCTCACTATCAAAGTCTCAAAGGGTTGGTTTTGTACTTTGCATTCGTGGAGCAATATACCCTTTTGCTCTTTCATAACATTTATGGAACTTTGCATGTGATGTGATACAAAGTAAATGTGATCTTTTTTTAAAAAATTCATAGAAATGATAACATGTCGTAGTGTTAGTTATAAATGCTGTAACAATGGGTAATTCATCATATATAAACGAAAAATGATTTTTTTAATAAAAACATAATTTTTTCTTATATCTTGAGATAATATATTCTAAGTGACTTTTTCATTTTTTTTTATTTTTTTATATTTTAAAATCACTTAAAAGATATTATCTGATATTGTAAGAAAAAGATGTCAAAATATTATTATCTTTTATAAATTGATAGTAATAAATTTGCATAAAAAACAAATATAAAACCTAATTCTTTGGTGCGTGTGAAATATACTTAGGTTCAATTTATTCTATCAATCTCTACAAAAAATTGACGTAAGAAAGTATATAGGTGAATCACCCTTTTTAGGATGTAAACATGATTCGAGTCACATCAAATTTATCACTAATCACACTCCTCATTCATTTAGTAAAGAAAATAAATAATAATATGTATTCATTAATGAGCATGTGATCTTTCTTTTTTATCTTCATCAACAGATCTATTTACAAAAACATACATGAGAACTTAGAAAATCTTGTTTTAAGAGTAATAATGTTTTAAAATAATGAGATATTATTATTATTTTAATGAATAAATGCTTAAATATAAATAAAAATTTCATAAAACGATCTCATTACTTAAAAACATTATATCTCTCTAGAAACATTTTTTCTAGAATCTCTCTCTCCCTTCTCTCTACAATTTCTTATTGTATTCTCTTATGTTTGACAATAGAGATTGCGAGAGCGATCCCTGCGAAGAGATATCTAAGTTCATCCGATTAATTTCCTTCATTGAATAAGTTGATATTCTGCTCTATTCTCCGTCAATTCTTCTCTCCTTTGCATGTGACCAATGATGGATCTTTTGTAGATTCTGAGGTTACCTTGTGAATTTTCTCTGATTAGTGGTTTTGATGGTGTACCTTGATCCTGTCTGAGTATTTCTACGTTAATTTACACATTCAGTAGCGAAAAGGGGGTTTTAGGTCACTATTGGAATTGGGAATTTTGATCAGGTAAGGGAAGCTATCTATTGCTAGATTTGATGAGAGCATTATACATGTTTGTGTTGTAATTAGAATTGATCATTTGGTTGTTGTGATTTGATGAATTGTGATGTTATGCTTGAATTGAAGTTTGACTACATTGCTTAAGTTCTTGGGTAATTGAGAAGAATGAATTCCTGAGCCATGACCCCAATTGGTATCACCTACTACTATTTAAAACTATTTTGAACCAATGCCATTGTAGGAATACCATATAGAGTCATGAAAAATAGGTATCAAATTTCTCAAAAACCAGAACTGTGTTATTTTCTAGTGTGGCGTTAAGCGTGGAATATGACACTGAGTGCTGAAAAATACGAGGCGATAAACACTGAATGCCACTGCTGAGCGCAAATGCGAGATGTTTGGTGTTGAGTGCTGGCTGAGCGGTGCCTGGGGGTTGGGACCTCTGCAAGCCTATAAGTGATTTAATTTATGGACGCTAAGCGGCGGGAGTTAGCACTAAGAGCTGAACAATGTGAGGCAAATGACGCTCAAGGTTGGAACCTGACGCTCAACGCTAATTATCTTGTTTCACTGTTTGTTGTTTTTAATATGTGTGAAGGTATCTAGTATGATTAATTTGAATTCTATAGCTTTTATTACCATGATATGGACTGAGTAGTGAGTATAAGTATGAATTTTATTGATATGGAAATAATCTCAAAGAGAAATTCTATGTGAAAGTTTAGTGTATGCATTGACATAAAGATTCATTATCGGATTGGTATCCTTTCTCTAATAATTACTCAAGCTCAAATAGAGAATAGAAGATTATGTGGTGAAGAGATGAAGGAGATCCTAGCCATTGACTAGATCAAGTCCTAGGCGTGAAGGGGATTTACCTTGTTAATGGTTGGGTGATAACCCATTGAGGCCAAACTCTGCAAAGTTTGGGAATCATGCGTAGGTGCAGGCCACATGAGATCCGATGTCAGATGCATATATCCAAATAATCGAGTTAGTGTTTGGTGTTTATATATATATATATATATATATATATATATATATATATATATATATATATATATATAAGTGGTTAAATATGATGTGTATGGTTTTAATTTGAATGATAATATGATCCATTGTTTACATTAGCTTATCCTCTTGTTGATGTTGTTGTTGCATCTTGTTACCTCTTTTGCAATGATCACTTAAATGTGTGAACAGAGAGAAGTGCAGGTAAAGATATTCATCTTCTTAGGAGTCGAGATACTTCCTAATAAAGTGTGACACTAAATAGAGTAGTTTTGTTTATATAGAGATAGTGATCATTTCATCTCAACATAAACATTTGTATATATTTTAATATTTGCTATAGTTATTTTGGGGATAACTACACCAATATTTTAATATTGTAACTACTTTTGTCATATCACTTTATTGTGTTTAATAGTTTATAATATTAAATGGAATGTTACAACATATATTTTTATTAAATATATATATTTTCATAATAAAAAATACAATTTGCATACACAACAACATATATACATTTTCTTTGAAATAATTTAATTTTTCTTTCATTTTTATCTCAAAAGATAGATTATTCAACTTCCTGCATTTTAAAATAAGTTATAACTGAGTCGCAATAATTCAAAGAGGAATTTTGATATCATATCCCATGAATTTTCATTTATTTTTATTTCGACTTGCTATTCACATCTTATTTCAATAGAGTAGTTTATATGTATTTTCCTATAAACTAATAAAACGATTTTTTTTTAATATTAAAGTTAGCTTAAGAGTTAATATAGAACCACGTTAACTAAAGGTGTGATATATAGGTTAGTTAAAACTTTAAGTTTTAAAAAAATCAAATTACAAAACATACATAACTAATATTAAAGTTTAATCAGTTGGATGATACCTACTTTGATTTAAATGTGTCAGTTTAATACTCGCTTTTAAAGAGATATATTTAAATCTAAACTTTTAAAAAAGTGTCTCAATTGGATTCCTTTCAGAAGAAAAAAAAAATTATTAGCACCCTTAACTTTATTCATAACTTTTACCACTAAATTTTAATATAAATATCAATAGTTAATTTTGTAAGTCATTTTAAATGTCAATACCGGCAACGATGTTAATAATTTTTATCTAAAAACGATCTAATTGAGACATCTTTTCAAAAATTAAGACTCAATTGACACATTTTTGAAAACGTGTATCAAACTGACATATCCGAACGAAAGTGGATACCATTTGCCTAATTAAACCTAATATTAAACCTTTAAACTTTAATTTTTTTCTTTTTTTTCTTTTTTTTTAACTTTTTAATTTCGTTTTGCTTTTGATCCATTTTTAATTTGGTCTTTAGTGTTAATCATTTTTTTCGTAAATGTTGTGTTTTTAATAATTCCAAAAGAGAAATTGAATGCCACTAAAACTAAAAACTTAATTCGAAAAATCATCAGATTGAAAAAGAATACAAAAAAGGGAGATAAATTCGTAATTGAGTTTTAAGTCTATGAAACTATGTTTTCTACACCAACGTGCACCCTTTTTTCTTAACATAATTTTCTTAATCAAACTCTGATGCAAATGCATAGTTCTTCTTTTCTAAATAAACACATACTTTATATCGAACCAATCATCCAAAGTTAACATTACATATATTATGTAAATGCTTATATCCATAACTGTTAATGAAGATAACGATGTTAAGTTAGAGAGAATCATTTTTAGTGTTTGAAATTCTCAAAGATGATATAATTGTTCTAGAAGTGTAACAAGGCTCCAACTATTCAACTTACCTCCATGCATGAGATCTTGCAATACATCAACATTTTGTCATTATCGTTAATTAGTACCATTTTCATAATACCAACCCACATGAATATATCTTGAAACATACGAAAGATTTGCGAATATAAATAAAACCACGTACACATGTAATGTTACACAAAACAGTATAAAATACAGCAACAAATGAAAACACGACCACAAAAATAATGTTAAAAAAAGTGAGAATCACGAAGTCGTCATGGTTGCCATAATAATTTTGATGAATACCTTAATGCAAATGGTACCATTTGTTTATAATAAAGGTGGCATTGACTTTTGGCGTAACAAATGATGACAAATAAACCTACCCATTTTCTTTTTCTTTTTCCCTCTGCATATGGCTATGTACAATGATTAATCATTGTTGAGTTGAGATGTCAAGGATAATTGATTACAACCATCACCAGCTGGCTTTCTGGTTCAAAACATTTAATTCTGCTAAGGCACCATTTTCTGGTCCTAAACTATTTACACACCCAAAACTGTACCAAAATGGAAGTGCCAGGTGCAGCCCCACACGTGTCACACTGAACTAAAGTACAAAAAATGCATAAAATGAATAATGATAGAATAAGAACACAAGTTATCAAAATTCACACTAACCACAACTCAAATTTAGTTCATACATATGTACTTTACCGATTTAAGAACAACCCACATTGTCTTACAAGATTGCTATACCATAGATGTTAGTTTCAAAGTAAAGCATTACACAGTATTTTAAATAACAATTTAAAGAACTTGTGCTTCTGCTGTTAGTATATGTGAGGATTTCTTGTGATGATGTCTAAAGCAGACAAACCTAGAAGCTTGGTTTTTTTGAACCTCACAAAGTTATCTTAACAGACTTGACAAGTAAAAGTATTGGAGAAACAACTATGTCTTCGTGATAAACTAAACCAAACACTGCAAGACTGATACATCAAGATGACTTGGAATACATCAGGTTAAGAAAACTGGAGCATACATCAAGATCAACTTCATTTACAAAACAGCTGAATGACTTTTTCTCACTCAGGCACATAGCAAGAGAAGGGAGAAGGATAAGGAGAAAAACAAGTGCACAGCTATTACTATAGCACCATTTCTCAATCAGACACACCATTAAGCCACTACCAAAATCTAAACAAAACCTTGCACCAGCCAGAAGACAGTTAACATTAAAAACAATGCAGATAATAGGGAAAACATGTACAAAACGTTAGCCGAGCAAAACTTGAGGTTTATGCTGATATTTGGCACAGCATGAAGCAATCTGATTCCTTCTATTCGCTTAGCAAACGAGAGATGATCTCAAAGATGTAGGTAGCTGAGTGCAGGATGACCAACGAATGACTGATTCAGTCACTACAAAGTCAAGTTGCTCACACTCACCAAGACCAATTGTCCTGTTTCTCTTGCTGTGGATTCCCAGTACTTTGTGTCCATTCATTCCAATTGACCTTTTAGCCTCTGCAGACTTGCGATTTGTTTCTTTAGCATCATGTTCAATGCAAAGTTGAGAATCTTGTAGCAAAAGTAACTTTCCCAAGCTAGCTTCTGCAAAAAATTGCAAACAGATCAGACCAAGAAGCTGGGAAATCGTAAGCAAGGTTGAAATAAAAGACTTTGATGCATACCTCCAGCAATTGCATCTACATCTGACATGTTAGCTGAACACTCTAATTTACAACTCTTGTGTTCAACGACAGGAGAGGGACTGAGGAATGAAAAGCTAAGCATGGAGGGAATAGGAGAAGAGAATTCCAAACCAGAGGAATCGCCTACACTCTTGAATGAAAACCCAGCAGATAGCACACATGGTGTTACTGGTTCTTCCAAAAAAGAAGAAAATGATGATCTGCATGTGAAAGTAGGTGATTGAGCATCACAAGTAGGAGAGCCAGCGCCAAAGCTAATGTCCTGATTCCTAGACATGAAAGAAGCTGAGAATGAGCTGCCACCAACATCCCATTGTTCGCAACTTTGGATTTGATTTTCACTTAGTTGTTCTTGATTTGTTTGGTTGCTTTCCATCCAGCAATGATCTAGGCAGGGAAAGTTGAGATGAATGTTAGAAGCACATATTTATTTGATTTTGTTTTCATTTCTTTCTTTTCTTATAGACTTAAATATTAGAGTTTTGAACAGGCACACCATAAATGACATAGTATGATGGATTTCATACCAAAAGTAACCCCTTTCAGTGTTACTGCATAAGTTTAGCACATTCTTAACGCTTCAGTCAAGTTATCATGCACTCAATAGATACTAATGATTTTGTGTTCAGTTTTTCAATAGTAATCTACATCACAGCTGAACTGTAGACATTAACCAGTGTTAAATCTAGACAAAACCACATCAGCAGATAGACATTAACAAGATGAAAAAGAAAGTAAACTTACCTAAAACCTCTTGGGCAGTGAGTCTACGGGAAGGGTCTGTACACAACATTCCCCTGATCAAATCCTTAGCTGATTCAGAAATGCGATCCCAAGGTTCCAATGGAAACTTGAGAGAAGCAGCTTTAACAGCTTCAAAAATCCGTGATTTAGTCTTCCCCCAAAACGGAGGAGTCCCACTCAACAGAATGTAAAGAATTACACCTGCACTCCACACATCAGCAGCCTGGTTATAAGCACCAGCTAATACCTCTGGAGCTATGTAGAAAGGACTCCCAACTAAACCGTGCAAACTTTGACCTGCTTAAAAATGTTCCAACAATTGAAGATGAGCACCACATACATTCACAGGAGCAACCAAAATCGAAAAGATTACAATCTGCAAAGGAAGAAAAGGAAAAAGTACCAGGCTTGATGTATGTTGCTAGACCAAAATCTGCCAATTTAATAGGAGATGAGGACGATCTTGTTGCTAAGAGAATGTTCTCTGGCTTCAAATCTCTATGAACAACCCCGTTTTCATGACAATACAAAACCACCTGCATAAGGTGCCTGAAAATAACCCTGGCTTCAGATTCTGAAAACCATCCATGCTTCTCTAATCGATGGAAAAGCTCTCCTCCAGCACAAAGCTCCATCACCAAGTGAACAAAGTCTTCCTCTTCATAAACTGCTTTGAGATCCACAACATTGGGGTGACCAGATAGCCTAGCCATTATCTCTATCTCAAGCTTGACACTCCTCAAATCATCCGAAGTAACCAACCTATCTTTAGCAATTGATTTGCAGGCCAAAACCTCTCCTGATAACTTGTCAGAACATGCCCTTATGACACCAAACTGTCCCCAACCCAATTGCTCGCCGAGAATGTACCGATCTTTTAGATTAGAGACTTGACTTGTCTCTAATATGGTCTCAGTCAAGGCTGCTACTTTGTAACAATTGTATGAAGTACAAGGTTCAGAGTTGCTGTCGCTCTTGGCAACAGCCATACCAATTTCCTCCTCCCTCCTCAACAAACCGAGAAATATAAGTAACTATTCAATTTGCTTACCCAAAAAAACTCTTCTTGAATAGTTCAAATTTGCTCTTCCTGGGACAGAACGAACCTCTTTGGCAAAATAAAACACAAACGTCAACCTTTGATTTTTCTCACTCACACACCAAAACACTCCATTTCAGAGTCAAATTTTTTTAGGAAACTTGACGGAGTTTGTATTTGACAAAGAAAACACACAACGTATGGCAGACGATAGCATGAATCTGAACCAGTCAGAACTCGGGACCACTCTTCTCCTTTTTTTCCAAAATCACTTGATCTGCTAAAAACAACAATGAGACTCACATCAAACACTTCACAATAAAATTGAAAAAAAAAAAAACTAAACATGTTCGTAGGAAAAAAAAATTCTCCTTAACACCAATCACGCGACTCAGATCACAAGCCACAATAATTTGAAGACTAAACCTTCCCAGCTTCAAATTTCACAAAAAAATTAGTGATTCTAAAACGAACACGTACACCCCACAAACCAAACTGGAAAAAACCAAATAAAAATTTATCTTTTATGCCACCAACAGAAAATTCCAACCTGAATCACCTCCATAACAGACACACACGATCCTCACAAACTCCAAAACGACAAAAACGCAACCCCAGAAGGTAAAACAGCGCAGAAATAACAGAATAAGCGAAAGCAATAGAGACCCATCAGAGTCCACGAGAAAGCAAACAACCCCAGATCCAAGCACGGCACAGAGGACTCACCGATTGCAAAGAGAAAGGTGAAAAAGTGGAAAAGAGGAGAGAGAATGAAGAGAGCGGAAGAGGCCGTTGGAGCAGTGGTTGAACTCAAGGGAAAGAGAGAGCAACCAAAGGCTCCAAGGAGGGACCTCTTGGAGGCTCAACACAAACAAACACTCACAACAATAACAGTAACACCAACTTTGTAGCTGCTTTGTTTGGTTCTGTCTTTTTGAAATTGAAGGCTCTCCTCGGACGCCAACACCGACTTCTAATTCAGTTAATTGAAACCCTTCTTCCATTTCACACTCATTATTATTATTTATCACACATTCTTATTTATATAAACAATTTTTACTCTTTAATAAATGATTTTTTACCTATCTAAGATAAAACCTATAAAATATTATTTTTGCTCCTTTTTTAATTTGAATATTTAATGAATTTCCATTTTAAACAAATTATCAAATTAAAATGTAACTATTACCTTTTTTATTTTATGTTGAAAGTTATGATATTTTATCTCATGACTTCGTGTAAATTATGCAAACTTTTCATCATTCAATTGTGATTCCAGTGCATTAGTATATAAGTCATGTTTCAAATTTAACATAAAGAGTAATATAAAATTATCTTCATTATCGGTAACCTTAATTTAAAGGAAAAAAATTAGTAAAATAAATTAAAACTGCTGGACAATTGAAAATATTAAGTGAATTTATTAATAAAAGATTATAATATGATATTTCTAGCAAAAAATCATCTAATTATAGAACTAGTGCGTCTTTTTATATAATATTTCTTCCGTTCTAAAATTTTACACGATTAAATATAATTTTTAAAATTTAAAATAATATTATTGTCTTTTTAATCATATTTTAATTTTTTTAATAGAATTGTATTTTATTCGTATATACATGTTATTTTTTTTTTTTTAGAATATTTTGAATTTACCTTCATTTTTCTCCTATTCCATATGGGATTCAATATTTTTTGTATTTTAAGTTGTTTATGTGTATTTCTATTTAAAAATTTTAACATCAAATTCATCTTATATTTATTTTATACAGATCATATCTTACATATGCCTACATTTCATGTTATAATAATAATTATATTAATTTTCTTAATACAAGTTTAAAAAAACAATAACAACTAGTGTTTGTGTGAATGTCTTACTGAGATAGCAAAACAAACCAGTCTGACTAGTTTTGACCCACTAAAAACGGGTCAGGATGGGCCAACCTGTCCTTTTTTTTTAAGAAATATCGTGACATGTTCTCGTCTAACTTGGTCGTCGACGACCGCCCACCACTAGATGGTGAGTGTTATTGACTATATAATGGATTTTAAGTCCATAATGTTCCTTGTCTCAGCCATGGAAGTGTTTCGTGTTTTGCATGGTGGAAGTTCGATGTCCAGTGGCGAAGTTTCGTACAGTGCTTTTTTGGCGTTAGGATGTTATGGTGCCATGGTGGTGCTATGTCGGCAAGTGTTGCGTCGATAGGAGTTGCGTCTTTGGCGAGGGAGTCAAACAACATGATGACTGTGAAGTGCGGACGCTCCATTTGTGGTCTTTCGCAAGGTTCAGTGATTTTGTGTTGTGGGTTGTGACATGGTTCCGACGAAAGGTGTATGGTGTTTATGTGCATAAATTGGCTAATATTTGTACAAGGTGTGTAGTGATTATACACGGGCATTGGTTAGCATTAATGCATGGTGCATGAAAATTCTTATGATGTTTTTATTCCAAGTGAAAATTCTTGTGATAGTTTGACTCCAAGTGGAAATTCTCAAAATGATTTGATTCTAAGTGATACTCTTTATGTTGGAGTATGATTTTTGGTATAGGCAGTGAAGATGTTTTTATTTTAATCAGGGTCAAGAATGTTGGGCTAATGAAAATAACATGTCTTGAAAAGTCTTACATTTGTTAGGATAACTTAGGGGGTGGGTGTTAGTGACTATATAATGGGCTCTAAGTTCATGATGTTCCTTGCCCTAGTCAAACACATTTTAAGCTTGTATTTGACTTTTCTTATACTATTCTGGTATAATGTTAAGGTTTAGGTTTAATTATTTCTTTAAAGAGTGTGGGTGTATTTGGGGTCAAGGAGCATGGGAGTGTTGCCTATGTGTTGTACAAATTTTCAAATAATGTTACAATTCAAAGAAATTTTAAATAAAAAATAATATATAACTTATAATTTGTAAATAAAAAATTACAAATCAAAATAATGGCAAATGAAACAAAATATTATAATTTAAATGATTGAAATTAAATTAATTTATTATTATTTTAATATAAAACATGTATTGTAACATCCCATTTAATAGTAAAACTATTAAATAAAGAAGTTCACAATTTATATCACAAAACAAATAAATTCACGTCAGTTTTATAGTATATTTATACAGTCATCCAAAATGGACTTATTATACAAACATAAAAGGAACTAAAGAGGTTTAACCACTAAAGGTTACTATCAAAACTTTATACATGGATTAAACCAATTATACTAAACCTCAAGTTCTAGGCCTCTGATCCCGCCTATACACATCAGCACCTGCACTATTCCCTGCTCACACCACAATGGTGATTATAGCAAAAGAAAAAAAAAGCACACGATAGACAATGAGGCAAGCATGGTAAACTAACTAAATAAAGGATTATAAATACATTATACAATAATTTATAAACACACAAATTTCAAAATGAACCGCACAAACACACCATAGAGCATATAAACTCAACTCTTTTAGACTCAGTATTATCCAGATACATGATCTATAGTCAAATTAGTGAAGCCATGCACATGTGGTGATATAACCTGCTCTCCTGAACTGCTCTCCCCGAGCTACCATACACAAGGTTAATCTCTTTTCTAATCATAAGAAAAATGGAAACATTCTTATGACAGGACATTCTGTTATTCTCACAATCTAACTATTCTCCTCTACATGAGTATTAATGGCTAGTAGAATTCAAAATAGCTTCACAAAATGGAATAATACTGACTGTCAAGGCACACCCTAAAGAACACATCACCCATAGGATCCCTTCCTTAGGTATTTCCCAAATTCATCAAATCATTCATACATATACCTTAATTTCATTAATAGATACTACCACATAGATTATTTCATAAATAACATCACAATCCAGGGAAGAAAATAGTTAAACAGTGCAATTCAAATAAAACAAAAGGATTGACACTCAACTTTAGTGCTAAGCGCCATTTGCCTCGTAAAGGCTGACACTTAGCGTCAACAAGCAGTGTCGAGTGCTAAACACCTCGTAAAAACATGCACTTAACGCTACATTCCAACGCTTAATGTCAAAGAATTAAATGATTCCAGACCTGCAGAGGTGCCAAACGCTTAACATCACCTAGTTAGCGCTTAACACCATTCGTCTCGTAAAAATGAGCGTTCATCGTTGTTTTGTGAGACTTAACATCGCATCAGGCATCAGCATACCACATACCAGTTTACACAATTGGATAATTTTAAACCTGTTTTGTGGCTCAAATTTTAAACCTTTATTTTATGCATAGTTATTCAAAATCTTCATTTTTCTTCCATGAGTTTTCGTATGTGGAAACAAAACACGTCCTTAGTTATTTTTAAGTATGTAAAGTTCGTAATTTTATAATTATTAACGAATACAAAACACATGCATGTGTTTTCTAATAAAAAATAAAAAAATATTATGATAATTTTTGTGAAACCCCCTTTTTATTTGAATTCTATTTTAAGAGAGGGTTTGGGCCTAACCTCTTAGAGGGCCCAGAGTCAGCCCATTATGGGGACTCCCAGGACCCCCTCACAGCCCCTTACTCCTCATTCAGCTTCATTTTACAGAAAACAAATCCCTCCCCTTCCTCAAACCCTTGAGCAGCAACTCTACTAGGGCACACATTTTTGCCTCCTCAAGTTAGTGAATCTTCTTGGTTCGGAGCTGACTGAACTCGTATCTCCAAGTAAGTAGACCCCAACCTTCTAATTCCAGTTGTCTTGTTGTGGCTCTGCCTAGGGTTCGTCCTAATAACCCTCTTGTGTTTTCGTGTGCCAATATTTTTAGCTCCTTAATCTGTTTCTGGAGCTGTGGTGCTCTCCTTGGGGTCCTGTTTCGTTTGGCTAAGCTTGAGTAAGGTAAGGGAAGCTAGGGTTTCACTTTTTTTTAAGTTGTTTTGCTTGTTCCTGTTTTGTTTGGCTAAGTTTGATTAGTGTTTTGTAAAATATGAGTCAAGATCGGGGAAAACATTAATTTTTTATGTATTTCCAAGTTAGAGGTTCAAATTATTCATGAAACTGTGATATTTGATGTTATTTCTCGTATTCTAAAAGCATCGAGTGGTCGTTGGGCGACTATATCTTTTTTCTGATATGCGCAGTTTTAGTAAAATTGACTTTTCTGACTCATTAACCGTTGGATTGAGCTCAAATTTGGAAATTTGGTTCATAACATGCTATTTTGTGGTTTGACCGGTTGGATCGTCGATTAGATTTTTGTAGCTAGAGAAATGTGTCACGCATTACTGTAGTGATTTTGGTTTTGTGATAATAAATTTACTTAGGAATTTTGGTGTAAGAATTATGGTGGTGTGTTGTGCTTGATTGTATGGAATTGCAAGTACTTAAATGTTGGCATTCATTTATTTGGGATGAATACTATTTTTGTGATATATGTATGTCATGGTATGCATTTATAAAGTATGAGATTAAATGAAATCTTGTTATGTTGAGTATGAAATGGAAAACATGACTTGTTTGATTGGTGGTGGTTTGGCATGAGAATTGAATATTTGATATGGCATGGGGATTTTGTTGGTAAAAGAGTTTCAAGGGAAACTCTTGGTGATGATGGTTAGTGTATACCTTGATATAGGAGATGTCTAGATAAATGAAGGTATCCTGAACTCTAAAAAGTATTCACGATCACATATAGTAGAATAATTTATGTGGTGAGAGTGGCAGGAGGTCCTAGTCTTGGGACATATTGGGCCCAAGACATTAGAGGATTAACCCTGTGTGTGGTTGGGTGATAACCCCTTGCGTTTAGACTCTGCAGAGTTTAGAAGTTAGCATAGGTGCATACTTCCTTTAGAATTCTATATCAAGAGTATGGTCCGGATATTGAGTCATAGAGTCTTGAAATTGTTTGCTTTCACACGATTTGGGTGGCTACTACTTTGTCTGTGCATAATATGATCTGACTATTGATTTGCTATATAACATGATTAAAACAATTTTTACTCTAGCTTACCCTTTCTCTTGGTGTGTGTTTCTTTGCTTGGTTTTACTTTTTGCAATCATCACCAATACTATTGGTGTGAGCTGATGTGGAAACCCCTAGAGGTTCTCAGGGAGGTGACGATACTGCTGTGTAGAGTGGTTCTCATGGTCTGGGTTGTGGCTTGCAGTTGAGCCCTTTTGAAGAACTCTTGAGTTAAATTTTAAATTCCTTGCTCTATGAGCAATCTTCGTAAAACAATAATACTCTTGTGTCTTGTTTTTAATTGGCATCGTGGTGTGCCTAAACTTTCTCCTCAATATGCTTTTGAATAATTGTACCAGTGGATCCTCCATACTTTATTTCTGATGCTCTGTTTTATATTATAATTATGTGATGTCACAGTTTTTATTCTATTTATTCTATTTAAAAAGGATGTCACAGTTTTTATTATAATTATAAAATTAAATATAAATAACTTTTATATTTTATTATAAATAATTTTTTGTTTAGTTTATAAGTAATATTTTAATAAATAATGGTTAAGTTTAAAAAGATCAAACAAAAAAATGATTAAAACTTCAACAAATTATCATGATAAAATAATTAATTTATTTAAGAAACTTATATTTGTAGAATAAAAATAAAAAAAAAATATATAAAAAAATCTTTATATATATATATATATATATATATATATATATAGTTTATATACAGGTGTAGATTAAGAATTGTGGTTTTTAATCAACTACGAGTACAGAAAAATAACAATTACTCTATTTATGTAGGTGATTAACTATAAATTATTAATTATGGGAAGTCTGCTGGTTTTATAATAATTAATTTAAGAGACATGACTTTTGAATTAGTTAGGAGTACAGACAAGTAAACGGTTACTTGTTTTTGTTTTTGGAATTTAAGCTTATTGTATTCCTAGAAAATTAGTGTTGCTTTCTTTCCTAATAATACTACTATTCACAGTATTGCTATATATAAATACAAATTTTATCTTCTTTAGGGCATGTTCTCGTAAGGGGATAGAGATTCCATACTGATTTACAGCAATGAATATTATTGTTGATTTGTATTCGAATGTTATGATTAATGAGTGAATGTTAAAACAGATTTGAGATATTATGAAAATTACATTTTTACAAATGTGGAGATTTGGATAGATGAGAAATGGTTTCCACATTATATCGTTGCAGTGCATGTGTGTGAGTGTTGTGTGGATGGAGAGAGTGCGATTCTGTGAGTGAGAGTGTGTGAGTGTGATTTTATGAAGCGAAAAAAATCCTATAATATTTTACTATATTATTATTTATATATATATATATATATATATATTATTAATTATTATTATAATTTACTATATATCAGTAAATAAAAGGTATGTATTTTTTAAATATATATAATATTTATTAATAGATGATGATATTATAATATCATTATGTTAGTATAGGAAGCAAATTTATATTTATAAAGAACAAATTGAAATAAACGAAAATATATTTTACTCCGAAACTTCAGCACTAAAAAAACTTTAATCACCGCACATAATATTGAATTGGCTAAATCTAAATACACAAAATATTGTAATTAATTCAACACAATGTAACTATGAGTATTTAATAATAGGCTTAAATATTTTTTTGTCCCAATTTTATAAGTTTTGTTTTGTTTTGTGTTAAAAATTGTTCTAATTTTTGTAATTTGTGTTCAATTTGGTCCTTTCTGTATAACGTCCCATTTAATTAATAAGCGAAATTAAAAGAACGTCACACACAAATAGTACAACAACGCAGTCCTGGGATCACAAACACAATCCCTAAAGTGCTAGGCACACCGCGATGTCAAAAGTAAACCAGTTAAAAAGTCTAACAGAATATATAGGAATCAAATGGCGGACAGGTACATGGGCCATAGCCCTAAAGAAAGCCCATTAAGAAAATGAAGATCAGCCCAGGTAGACTAAGCAGCGGGATCATCCCTCCTCTGTTGACCACGAGTATCTCTCGCATCTGCTCCCATCAATAAATTGATGATCATCGCAAAGGTAGAAGATCAACATACAGAACAACCAAACAAACAAAGGGTAAGCTAGAGCCAAAAAGATTTTATCATGCAATCAGATATACCTTCACAGTCCAATACACATATACCATCCAATCATGTTATGACCTTTCAATCAATACACTAAGACTCGACTCGAGTCATCCGGATACATATAACCTGGTCAGATTTAGCGGATGCTTGCACTTGTGGTGGATACCTCTGTTCACCCTCAGCTGCTCACCCTTGAGTTATGTGTTACAAGTGTTACAATGAATCAATTCCCTCACACACAAAGTTAGCCCTTAATGAGTTTCAGGCCTCCTGCTACTCTCACCACAGGAGTCAGTCCGCTGTAAGTGAGACTAACTGACTCCTTAGAGTGTCAGAATGCAACCCTTACCTTGAATCCTTACCAAGTTATATAGATGGGGCATCACCATGGACACCCACTAACAGGGGCCATGGAATTACGTTCCGACCATTGAAGCACGACCCTGAAGTCTCACCTAGAAACCCCAAGGAATTACGCACTGACTCATACCAATTATATTCATACAACCAAGTAACAGTAATCACGCATTTGAGCCTCGGGTCAATATCTGTAACCAAATTCTCATTTGTATTCCATATTGTACCATACCACCTCATTCACCAATTTCATGAGTATAGAGTCTCATCTCACACCAATACCATTGCCATTTCAATAACATCCATCTCATTCACTCTACATGCTAAGGCCACATCAATATATCAATTCAACCCATACCACATATATTCCATGCCATTTCTCATACTTCATACTTAAAACACATCAATCAATCAACCAAACCATTTATAGCACCCAAATGAAGAAAACAGCGAGGCTCATAACGCATCTTGCTTAAGCCAGAAACCCTCACTTAGGCGAGAGGAGTTCCCTCGCTTAGGCGAGATCACGACAGAGGCCCTGGGAGGTTTTCGCGCACCCGCTTAGGCGAGCCTTCCCTCGCTTGAGCGAGCCCACTCCTCGCCCAAAGGTGAGGTCCCTCGCTTAGACTGCACTGCGGCGACACACCTCAAGGTCCCACGCGTTCTCGCTTAGGCGAGCGTCTCTCGCCTGAGCGAGATGGTACCTCGCTCAAACCAAGACCCTCCGCCTGAGCGAGAGCTCAAGCGCGAGCTAGGGTTTATCCTCTACAAGTCTCGCCTAGGCGAGATAGGGTCGCTTGGGCAAGAATAATAGGTCTCGCCCACTGTTCATCCTGCAACATCTATATTTTCATACCCAAACAATAAATCCAACCAGCACATGCATCCACAGTAATATACGAGCTCAGACAAACACGGAACAAGGGCAAAACGAACACTAATCACACCAAATAGAAGGTTTCTAGCTTCCCTTACATGGAAATAAGCTAGTAGGATATCCCGACGCAACCTCAACATTGAACGTAAGAGCGCAGCAGCTCTAGAAACGAAATAAGTGGTTGGAAGGGAACAAGGAAACAGAGTAGAACGGGTTATCAAAATGAGCCTCAAAGGGACGTCAAAATAGAGCTAGGGGAAGACTACTACGAGTTCAAGAGCAACTTACATGGAGTGGAAGAGTCGGAGTTCGCTTGGAGAGAGTTGACGGCTAACCCTAGTAGTGCTCTGAAATGGAAAATAGGCAGTGTCTAGGTTCAGTTTGCAAGAATGAGGCTGAAAGGGAAACTCTAGCAGCTTTAAGGCCTTAGCACCCTATGGGCCACCCTTTAGGCCCAACAGATTAAGGCCAACCCTTAAACATTAGGGCAAAAAATTAAAACTGGGCCTTACAGACGCCGTTTAAATCGTTAACGGAAGTGAACATTAACTGCCACGTATCACTCCGTGGTTTTTTTATTTTATTTTAATATTTTAATTTTTTTTATTTTTTTTAATTTTAAAAAGTTGTCTACGTGTCAAGCCAACATTGTGACACGTGGCAGTATCTCGTGACTTTTTTTTTTTTAATTTGGTCCCAATTTTCGTTAATTTTGTTCAATTTAGTCCCAATTTTTGTTATTTTTGTTCAATTCAGTCCTAATTTTGTCTCTATCCAAAATGACCAAATTAAAAAAATTAACGAAAATTTTATTGAAAATTTTATTTTTATTAAAATCCACATTTATTTTAAATATTTCTTTCATTATTTTTATACCAAACCTAACTATAATTTTGGAGGGAAACTATTATATATGGGTGATTTTTGGTACATGTTAAAAAATAGGGTTAAAGTTACTTTAAAATTAGAGGAAAAATTCTTCATTGTTTTTAAAATTAGAAAGAAAATTCTTCATTATTTTTTAAATGATTCAGTACAACACTTATATAGAAATTAAATTTGGTCAATTTGGAGAGGAGCAAAATTGGAACTAATTTGAACAAAATTAACGAAAATTAGAACTAAATTGAACAAAATTAACAAAAATTGGAACTAAATTGAATATAAGCCACGAGATACTCTCACGTGTCATAATGATGACTTGACACGTGGACAACTTTAAAATAAAAAAAAATTAAAAAAAATTAAAAAACTGCGGAGTAACACATCACAGTTACTGTTCACTTCTATTAACGATTTAAACGACGTCTGCAAACAAGACCAAATTGAACACAAATTACAAAAATTAGGACCATTTTAAACATTTCAAGAAAATGAGGACCAAACAAAACAAAACTCACGAAAATTGGGAAAACAATATTTAAACCTTAATAATATATTAACAATATCTAACAAGCTCAAATTTTTTGTTGCCAACATTTGTTTTTAATTATAATTACAATATTATTTTAAATATTTATAATCCTGCACATGATTCCAACTTACTGATAATATGCTAAATCCTAGAAAAACTTGTTGTTTTTCTCTCATTTTCTTTTATCATACCAATTCCTAAACGACACATTCTAAAAAAAATATCGTAATCCGAAGTTTTAACATTAATAAAAACCTTAATCATTACATATAAACATAATAATGAATGCGGCTAAGTTCAAATACAGAAAGTATGTGACTAGCTAATAGTGTAAGATACAGACGGACGTTTGAAGGAGCTATAGAAGGTCATGACTCCAATTTTTTTTTTTTTTTAAATTTTTGAAATTAATATTTGTATAATTTTTTAATTTTTATTTTTTTAAATTATATAATATATATTTATTGAAAGTTTATGAAAATTAAATTTGACATATTTTTATTTCTTTTATAACATAACATTTAATGTTAATAAATAATAAATAACAAAATAAAGTATAATAAAGAATAAAATTATCTATGAAGATACTTTTTTATTTTCTTTTGTATTGTCTTTTTATTTATTACATGTTGTACTTATCTTTAAATCTCACATATTTTTCTTTCTATTTGTAAAGAAAAATATAAGTTAGACACAAACTTATTATTTTTATTTTTATTTTTTATTTGTTTTTTATTATCTTTGAAAAAAAAAGTAAATTTCATTTGTCTCACTTGATAGTGAATATTGATTCAATAGTTAGAATTATCTTTTTGATTTTATGAGTCTTTGTATATTCATTTTTGTGAATATAAAAAAATGTACTATATTTTTTTATAACCGATTTTTAATTGTGACTTAATTATTATAATTTTTATTTTACTAATTGGGTCTTTGAATTTTTATTTGATAATGATAAATTAGTTTTTAATATTAAACTTAAAAAATAGATAAATTGATGAAATATAAAAGGATAGATATTAGGAAGTATGATACTAATAATCTAATTGTTCATTTAGAAAAGTCTTTTCCTAACATTCAAAAATTAATTACAAGTAAGGAGTTTCGTATTTATTCTTCAAAACATGAATCTAGAGAACGTTTTCAAATATAAGAATATCAATGTATAATTTCTTTTATTTTGTTTGTAGTTACGATTGCTAATAATTAAATATATAAATTTTCCTATTATTTTTTCTTTTACTCTACCAACGACACATTTTATAATAAAAGTCCTAATTATTACACATAACACATAATAGTGAATGGGCTAAATCCGAATATACAAAACATTGTAACCAACTCAAAATATTGTAACTAAAATTGTAAATAAAAGTATTTAATGATATTTTAACAATATTATGAAGGTCAAATTCATTTTCTGTTGCTAAGATTTGTTTTTAATCACAATGATATTATTTAAATATTTATACGCGATTCCAAAATATTAAGACAAAAACTTTCCTCGTGGGAGTTGAACCCAATACTAATTGATTATTTTACTTACTCTTAAAATTATAATTTAAACTAAACTCATTTTCATTATTCTACCAAATTAATTTTGATGAATTGTGACGCATCTATTAGATTCTATTTACCGGTCATGTTTGTCCAAAAGCAGTGTCAACACATTTTCTATTGGTGCGGATAACAAAATAAAAAAAATTATCGTTCAAAGACATAATAAAATTTATGTATGAAATTTATAAAATAATTTTTTGACTACTGAATAATTTTTTATATTTTTATTTTTAATATTTTAAAATTATTTAGAAAATAATATATTAATTATAAAAAAAAATTATCAAAATTTAGTAAATCCATAAATTACAGGTCTAATATACGTGTAACAAAATACTAATAATTAAATTTGTCGATAATATATATATATATATATATATATATATATATATATATATATATATAACAGATTTCAGAAGAGCTGATCTTCTGGAGAAGTGTAGTTTCCACATTGTGGCGGGTCATACTGAGGTCAATTCCGTAATTCTACATGTCTTCAGAACTCACTGCTTACGTGTAGTTCACAAAATCTCTTCCCGATTCACTACACCGCACCAAATTCACGTCTCTCTAACGAACCCTAATCTCATCAATTAGGGTTTCTCTTTCCCACGAGCTTCACTTCACTTCACTCCCGCTTGATGATCACGCTATACATTCCCCTACATCTCCCCCCCAATATTTCTGAATTTATCTCGCACATGCTCCAATCTTTTCCCCAATCACAACCCTGCATCCGTTTTTCTTCAAATTGCGCTGGAAGATAATCAAAAGCTCTTCTCCCTTTCAATCCTAATTAACTCGATCAGATAAACGCACTCTCAATCACAGACTCTAGCTCGCTCGATCATGGACGTGGATGGGGGCAGCAAGCGTGTGTACAACCGTCTCGGTGGGGACGCGAAGCACCAGAAAGTGTGTTTCCACTGGCAAGCGGGCAAGTGCAATCGCTACCCGTGCCCCTTCCTGCACAGCGAATTGCCCGCATCTTCCCACGCCAACGGGGCCTCCTCGAAGCGTGCGTACGACAATACGGGCTTATCGGGATTCTCGGGCCAGCGCGGACGCCCCAATTTCAACAACACGTGGGGCCGTGGCGGGGGGCGCGGCGGCGGCGGCGGTAGAGGGGCGGTGGTGAAGGCGGAAAAAGTTTGCAATTATTGGATTCAGGGGAATTGTAATTATGGAGAGAGGTGTAAGTTCCTTCACTCTTGGAAAGTGGGAGATGGGTTTTCTTTGCTGACACAGCTCGAAGGGCATCAGAAGGTACAAGATAGATTCTATTAGATATGGGATTGGCACCGCTAAAGGTAGCGGTAAAGAAAGTAATCTCAATTAATTTTAAACTAGAAAATGAATTTTGATGTTGATTTGTTGTGTATGTGCGCGTAATCTTCTGATTACTTTACTGATATCGATTTCTTATCCATGTTGACCGTTGATTTAGTTTTACTCTATAAAGTGAGTTGATCAGTTTGGAGGAACTGCGTCCAATACCATATATTATAAAGTATAGACTCTTCTTGATAGTGAAAAGTTTTAAATCACGGTTGTGATTGCAGTTTTGTTTGATCCTTGATGTTGTGAGAAATTGCATAGAAATGTGGCTTAGCTGTGGTGACTTTAGACCTCGATGCTGCGGCTGAAATTGTGGTCACTGGCCGTTTGTTAAAACCTTTCAAGCATGTGCTTGACATCATATTTATCGTTGGATTCTACGATGCCATGTGATTATAATTCTAATTGTGTTTTAAATGCTGGTTGTGTGGCTTCATATATAGGGTTAAGTGTGAACTGAGCCTGTGTTAATGTAGGCTTTGTGAAATGTTGATATTTGATAACATGTTTACTAGTGTGTGTTTCGGTTATTAGAGTTGATGGTATGGGTCTTGTTGGTTTTGTTGAATGAACAGGCTGTGAGTGCAATCGCTTTTCCCTCTGGTTCAGATAAGCTGTATACTGGAAGCACTGACGAGACGGCTAGGATTTGGGACTGCCAGTCTGGAAAGGTGATAACTATCAGTGTTTTGCTTTGTTTTGTAATGCCAATTGACTCAATTTTAAATGTACATACAACTTCTCTTTTCCCGCAGTTGTGAATAATAGATATAGAACATGGTGCCTGAGAGATGATATCTCAGAAGATCTATGTATTTATATAAATTAAGGGTCTGAACCCGATCCAGAAGTAGAAAAGTAGACTAAAACCCTACACATCGGACTCTATATGACTGACAGTTATAACAACATACAACTTTTATGAAGTTATGCAAAATACAATAATAAACTTTTCTAACTCTTCCTCTCAAGCTGGAGCATATAGGTTGTATGCACCAAGCTTGGAACACAAAGACCTCTCAAAGTCTTAGAGCATTCGCAAGTTGATCATTATTGGGAGTTGATAAATTCAATACTAATTTACTTGCACAACAATTTCTCTTGAACAAATGACAAGCAATTTCTGTGTCTGGTTCTTTATTCAAACGTGATTAGAGACAATATGAAGTTCTGCTTGATTATCACTTTTGAATCTCACAAGGCTTCAACTTGTGGATAATTTGTTTGATCTACCCAAGTTCACAAGTGATCGATGTCGTTGTTCTGTGTATTTCCTTTATCTTCATACAACGGTCCTTGCCCTTCTCCTCTTTTATGGTATATGTTATTGTGAATCACAACATTATAGTGGGCATCACGAGGAATTTGCATGAATAGACTAACAACTTCAACAACAAAAGATTTGTTAGGTCTAGTAGTGATTGTGAAAAAAAGGAGCTTCACAACAAGGCTTCTATATCTCTTGGATTTGAAAAAGGTTTTCCTTATTTTATCATTAACATGGATATTGATCCATATGATTATAAAAAGGAGCTTCATATCAAGGCTTCTATATCCTTGGAGTAGGAGAATTTCTTTATTACTTCCAAGTTTGATTTTGCTTGTTCGTACCATGTGAAGCATGCATTATTCTGTCTCTTTAAAATGATTACAATTGACTTAATGCTCCTCTTTTCTCTATTTTGTTTCCAAATTTCAAGGTCTGCAGTAAATATTGTATTTTTCTTTATTTTTTATTTCCTTGTTGAAAAGGTGAGATTGATCTTGGTTTTGTTTGTCCTTGCTCCTTTGCAGTGTGTAGGTGTGATCAATCTTGGTGGTGAAGTAGGTTGCATGATCAGTGAAGGCCCCTGGGTTTTTGTTGGGATACCCAATTTTGTCAAGGTAGGAAAGAGAAATAGGCATCACTTTTGTTTTTCTCTTATTTTGTACCCTGCAAATTTTCAAATAAAATACATCTCTATAATTTAGTGAAATGCTTTTGCTATGGTATGTTCTTTTCACTGCTCCTTACATCATAAGTGATGTTCTTTTGGTTGATGACATTGATGCTGCAGGCCTGGAACACTCAAAATTTAATGGAGCTAAGTCTAAATGGCCCCGTTGGACAAGTTTATGCTCTTGTTGTAAGCAATGATATGCTCTTTGCCGGTACACAGGTAAATATTTTCTTTCCCTTTGACAATGATTTGTTTTTTTCAACTCATGATTTATTTTTTTCACCCAGTAAGTGGTCCTGATTTTAATTCTGATTATCTTCATGGTGCTTGGGATCTGTTGGATGAGATGAAAAAGTGCATTCCCATCTGTTATGCTTGTATGGATTAAACATTTTAGAGTTGCATCTTACAATAATGTTAGGGGACTAAAGTTGTGGCATTACAGATGACAATGTTTAGGTTAATTTTAGGGCTGATGGGTGAGGCTGACATCGGGCAATGAAGGCATTAAAGGAGAAACATTTAATAAGACTATTTGCCTTTTACCTTGCTATTGATACAATTTTGTAAGTGCAATATATTTGGAGAAAAATAACTAGGAGAATCGGTGGGGTATGTCTGGTTTGGGGCCTTGTAGGGAAAGGGAAGGGAGAAGAAAATTTTATTTTTAGTTTAAGAGTTATATGTTACTTATTATTATTAAAAGAATCAGAAGATTTATCATTTAGTTTATGATAATCTATCATTTTATTTTTCTTTTTTTTTATTAAAATGAGAAAATATTAATTAAAAATGGAAAAATTCTCCTTTTTCTTTTCCCCAAAATCGTACTCCCATACATACCTTAACGGTCAGTTTGTTTGCCATGAAAAGAGAAGAAATGCGTTGAAGAGCACTGCCTTTGAAATTTGCAATTGGTTTGACAAAAAAGAAGAAATGAACCGAAAGTGTTTTACTGTTCATTTCTTCTTAAATAACAGAAGAATTGCGCTGAACTGGCAACGAGAGAGTTTTTTTAGTTGCTTTCTTATTTTTCTATAAACAGTTTTATTTTATTTTATGAATAAATGTGTATATAATACTAACAATAATATGCATATTTTATTTATTTTTCTCTCTTTCTTTTCTTTTATACTCTATTTATTTTCAACCAAACAACTTCAATTTTTAGTCATTTCTTACCTCTTTCTCTTCCTTTCTTTTCTCTTTCACTCTCAATTTCTTTTCTCTCTAACCAACATAGCATAGACGAAATGAAAGGAAAATGACGGATGATAGGATTGTAAATAGTAAATAATTATGTCATAGCACAGGTCTTATGATGTAAAGGATTGGATTGGATGATGCTTTATAGCACTGACTACTCGCTAATAAAACAACCCATATTATTCTTTTAGGCCATCTAATTGGCCAAGAAGTTCTGTCTAATGCCTAGTTGCGCTTGCACATGAGGTGTGACAATTGTTTTTAAGCAATTGTCAGCTGGGAATGTGGGATATTTCTGATTGCTGGTGGATATCTTGGCTTGGACTATAGGCCATTGATTATGCCTAAGGAGGACTAATTCGTGATGCGGAGACTGTGATACCTTGAATCTCATATTATTTATGTGAAGGGTTGTGTGATGATCTCCAAGCATTAACTATTAAGGTAGTTGGGTACCTTTTAACTCCCAAACAATGAATCAATTTATGCTTCTGTGATCTTGGGAAATATTTTCAATAAAACTCAATCAAAACATCTTTCAAAGCCCATTGTATTTTGTTATTATTGAAAATGAGAACGGAATACCGAAGAAAAAGTTCTGACTTGTCTACACATTTGGAATACCATCTTAATTTTTAATATGTAATGAAATGACTTCTATTGCAGGATGGATCTATATTGGCATGGAAGTTTAATGTAGGTAATAACTGCTTCGAGCCAGCTGCATCACTTAAAGGTCATTCTCGTGGTGTTGTTTCATTAGTTGTTGGTGCTAATAGACTTTACTCTGGGTCAATGGACAATACAATAAGAGTAAGTTTTACGTGTGCTCCTTGTCATGTGTATTGTTCGTTTTCTTTGGTCTCTTTTTAAGCAATGTGATAATAGGGTTTGGTTTGTTAATTTGACACATTGCTTCCAATTGGTTGTTGTCCTTCAGGTATGGAACCTTGAAACCTTGCAATGTATACAGACACTAACAGAGCACACATCTGTTGTGATGTCTGTTCTCTGCTGGGAACAATTCCTTTTATCTTGTTCCTTGGACAAAACTGTGAAGGTTGGTTTTGCAAATTTTACTGGCTGTATATGTATTATTGACTATATGTAAGTTCTGCAATTAGTATTTGATTTCTGCAGGTATGGTATGCTACAGAAAGCGGAAACTTGGAAGTCACATATACTCACAATGAGGAACATGTATGTATTCTATTATTTACTTTTCCCTTGGATAATTGATTTATTATACTATGATGTTTGAAATGTTGATATCTCATAATTGTGTGGAATCAATCCTTAGTTCTGCTATCAATGATCCAGCTCTACTCCTCTTGAGCTGAACTCAAATTCTCCCAAGATGTATGTGGTTTAGAAAATATAAAAAATGTTGCCCAAGTTTCCGATCATGAAAAATACTCTGGGTAGTTTTGCTTTTGCATGCAACTGGATAGGGACTTGATCAGAAAGGAGCATATATATGTTGTAAGCTTTCCTTGGTGATAATACTATTCGAAATATTTCAATCCTCAAAAATAACGAGGTCACAAGACAAAAAAGTGACTTGAATATGGATATAGTAACACTTTCAAAGCATGCTTGTGTGGAGCATATCTAATAAGTGTTAAGCCATAGGGAAAGAAGTTTTGGAGCTGTATTGAAAAACCCCTCGATGACTAGAGATAGTGTAAAATACAATATACAAGTAGCTTAGGAACAATCCTCAGATTACAGATTGGCTTTGGAGGACTGAGTTAAGCATTAAATCATTTTGTACGACGATGTTAAAGCCCCTTTTAGATTTCATTAAAAGGGACACTTATCATACACGTACCAAGCCCAATAGTGCTAGACAGGGATGTGTATTGGAAAGAACTGTCCCACATTGACTAAAGATAATATTAAAATATAGCATATAAATAGGGGCAATTCTTACATTACTAATCAGTTTTGTAAAGTTAAGCTTAAACCAATTTCAAAGATGATATCGCAGTCTATCTTACATCCGTTGAAAGAAGCACGATTTATAAATATTACGCTCACCATATTTATACACGTACCAAGACTAAGTGTCGGAAAGAAGCACCATCTCTAATCCTCTAACCCAATATATTACTTATCAGAAAAAGGGTACCAAAGTAAATAGAGGGGGAGGGCAGTCCAATAGCTGTAAATATTTTATATATTGTAATTACAAAAATCTAGGAGGGTGAGAACATAGGCCATGCCTGCCTCCCCTGCATCTGTCACTGCTGCTATACTTCAGTCCACCTACTTTCTATTTTTTCGTGCACTCATTTGCTGCATTATTATTTTCAAGGTTTATTACTTTTTTGTTATAATATAACTGTTTCTTTCACTGAATAAAAATGAAAACGAAATGGAGTTATTGTTTTTACAAGGATGTATATTTATATATCCTTAACAGTAATTACTTGCACTTGAAATTTGGCTGGTGGGGTTTGTTGAGTGTGTGATGTGGTGGCTTTCATTATTCTGACGATTTTTTATTTGTGTGCAGGGTATACTTACCCTATGTGGGATGCATGACTCACAAGGCAAGCCCATTTTGTTGGGTGCTTGCAATGACAACACTGTGCGCCTCTATGATCTGCCATCGTAAGTAGTTGATCTCCTGTTCATGCTCTTATTTGGTTCTCTTATTTCCACTACAGAGTACAAACCACTAAATAATTGCCCCATATGGTTCTCTACAAAACTGAATTGTATGGTTTTTACTTCTATATGTTGCAAGTGGAATTAATGACTTGCATAATAAATTAAGCTTGTTTTTTTAATACAACCAAATGAAACCCAAGCCAGTTATCATTTCATATTAAAACTAGTAAGAGAGAAATACGCACAATGCTGAATAAATTTCAATTCTAGAGAAATAAGAACTTATATGGCTGTTTGTACTTGTGGTGGAAATAAAGTTTACATCGTATTCATTCATGCTCTCATTATTCAATGTTTGCCCCATTTCTTTTCAGATTTGCAGAGAGGGGTAAGATATTAACTAAACAAGAGGTACGAGCAATCCAGATAGGACCTAACGGCATATTCTTCACCGGAGATGGTACTGGTGAAGTAAGAGTGTGGAATTGGTCAGCGGAGGCAACCGCTACCGTCCAATAAAGTGACATTTACAATATGTTCCATTTAAATGTTTTACTAGTTTCTTCTGGTCTTCCTTTTTGTAATCGTTTTAGCTGCAAGAAGGGAATTAAGGCTGAGATTGGGAAGAGGCAGAAAAAGAGAGGTAAAGGGATTGTATGTAATTTAAGTTTGCGGAAGTAGTCTTGCGTTTAGAATGTGAGCTTTGGTTTTAGTGTTGAGTGGATATGCTTGGCGCAAAGCTGTGCTCAAGTAGGGCGTTCCTATTGATGCTTGTAACATTTTGTGAATTCACAACATTATTTAGCATTATTACTTAACACCTCCTACGCGTTTACACACACCAAATAAATGTTTGTTGCTTGTCATTTACAAGTAACTGGTCTTGTTTCATCTGTTGTATTATTTTTCTAGTGATCATGAGCTTGACGAAATATGAATACGATAACTCTTGTTTTCTTTTTTATTTGTATAATTAGGAGGTATAGTTCCTTCTTACTCGGTCGATGTATTTTTGGAGTAAAGTTGTCTTAGTTGTGATTTGATGTTCAGTTGCAGATTGGATTGTGAGAGAAATTGTGTCAAAGCTGATTGTGTTAATTTGTGTATCTTTAATTGTAGTTATTTTTATTTTGTTTCCTCTTAATAATAATCTTTCTTCCTGGTTTTGAAGCCATAATTGTTTCTGTAGGTGGAATACATCCTAATTAGTTACTGATATGTCCCTTATATATAGAGTTTAAATGTTTGTACATCACTTTTTCAATTTTTTAGATAAAATTATTGTCATCCAAATTTAAAAACGATTTATTGTACCGAACCTGATTATGTTTTCTGAGGGTGGGCAAAAAATTCAATTTTTATAATTCAATCCATTTTTTTTATGATTCAATCCATTTAATATCCATTCTATTAAAAGTTCAATCTATTTAAAATCTATTTTCTTAGATTTGGATATCAATTTAATCTACATTTTATATAATTTATGGATTGGATAATCATTCTCGAAATCTAGATTTTCAAAATAAATAATCCAAAATCCAAATTTTCACTTTATATATTTTGTTAGGTTAGGCTAAAGATTGAGACAGATTAGTTCAAATTTAGTCGTATTTGATTGAGTTGGCGTGATTCTATACAAAATTGGCCGAATTAGGTCAAATTTTGTCAAGTCAGTTCCGATCAAGATTTGACTTTGGACAAAATTTGGAAATATTTGGCCAAATCTGTCAAATTCTTTGGTGTCAGCCTTATGAACACAAATTTGGATCCACATCCATTATTTGGATCCAAAATGGATGTGGATTAGATTTTTGATAGGGTTGATACTATAGAATTTGGTAGATTTTTTGTCGAGGCCAACGAGGTCAAATTTTAGTATGGGATAAACTTGGATGACTTTCGAACGAATTTCGGTCGGGGACGATGTGACAAAATTTGGACCAAAGTTGACTTGACAAAATTTCAGTCGAGATTGACTTGACTGGATTCAACTGAATTTCGACCAGGGTCGATTTTGCCTCATACGACTACATTTTGGCCATAACCGACTTAGCCAAATATGGCCACATTTAGGTTAGGGCCTGATCAGTCAAATTTCGGTCATGGTTCATTCCACTAAATTCGTCGGCCGGGACCGACTTGACTGAATATGGTCAATTTTCGATCACGGCCGACTAAGTTAAATATAGTCAAATTTCGTTCTGGACTTAATCGACCGAATACGGTGCCGACTTGACCAAATTTTGGTCATGACTAACACGACTGAATTTGGCCAAATTTAGGTTAGGACCAACTCGCCTAAATATGACCAAATTCTGGTCACGATCGACTCTGCCAAATACGACCAAATTCAGGCTAGGACCAACTCGGTCAAATTTTGGTCGAGGCCAACACAATCGAATTTTGACCGGAGCCGACTCGACTGAATTTGGTCAAATTTCGATCGTGACAGACTTAGTTGAATACGGCCAAATTTCGATCGTGACCGACTCATTTGAATACGGCCAAATTTCACCCTAAGCCATCTCAGCCAAATACGAACAAATTTAGGTCAGGGCCGACTTGGCCAAATCTCAATCGGGGCCCTCGATTGACTTCGACCAAATTTTGAGTGGAGCCAACTAGGTTGAATACAGCCAAATTTTGGTCGCGGTTGTCTCGGTCGAATACGGTCAAATTTTATCTAGGTCGACTCAGCCCAATGTAGTCAAATTTGGGTCGGGGTGAACTCAACCAAATACTTCCAAATTTTGTCCAAGACCAGCTGGGCCAAATTTTGATCGAGACCGACTTGACAGAATTCAGCCAAATTTTGTACAGGGTCACGTCAACTCAATCAAATACGACTAAATTTGGACTAGTCGGTCTCAACTTTTAGCCTAACCTAACCAAAAATATAAACTAAAAATTTGGATTGAATATTTTGGATTATCCATTTTGAAAATCTAGATTTAGAGAATGAATATCCAATTCATAAAATATATAAAATATATATCAGATTGATATCCATATCTAATAAAATGAATTTTAAATGATTGAATTTTTAATAAAATAGATATATTAAATGGATTAGATCATAGAAAAAATAGATTGGATTATAAAAAATGGATTTTTTGCCCACCTTTGATTAGAATTTTGTGACACATCTCTTCGCATATTGAATGTAGAACAGAAAACTAATAAAAAAATATTACTTGCCAACATCTAAACACTTTTCTAAAATCATCCATGTAATGATAGCAAAAGCTTCAAATTATTGTTGTTGCATAAGGTTAGCTTTCATATTTCCGTTAAAATAATGTCCTTTCTCTTCCTTCTTTTGATCAATAAGAAACTATTATCTAAAGAAGGATAAACAACAAAGAAGAACCTTAGCTATACTGCAACCAGTAAACCAAAACACCATTATTTTATGAAAGAATCAAGTATTTCAGTACAATAATGTGAGACGTGCGACGTGGGACGTGGAAGGTGAGACGTGGACGTGATAAGTGGGACGTGGAACGTGCGACGTGAGACGTGGGATGTAGGATGTGAGACATGAGACATAGGACGTGGATCGTGGGACATAGGACGTGAGACGTGAGACGTAGGATGTGGGACGTGAGACGTGAAACGACGTGAGACGTGGGAGACGTGGAACGTAGGACATGAGACGTCGATGTGAGACGTGCGACGAGAGACGTTAGAGGAGAGACGTGAGACGTGAGATGTGGGACGTGAGACATGGACGTGGGACGTGGGGCGTGAGACGTGGAACGTGGGACGTGAGACGTGAGACGTGAGATGTGAGACGTAGGACGTGGAACGTGAGACGTGGAATGTGAGACGTAGAACATGAGACGTGAGATGTGAGACGTGGGAGGTGAGACGTGGGATGCGAGATGACGTGGAACGTAAGACGTGAGACAACGTGGGACGTAAGACATGAGATGTGAGACGTAAGACGTGAGACGTGGGACATGGGACGTGAGACGTTGAACGTGGGACGTGCAACATAAGACGTGCGACGAGAGACGTGATATGAGAGACGTGAGACATGAGACGTGAGACGTGGGACGTGGGACGTGGGACGTGAGACATGGGACGTGGGAAGTGGGACGTGAGACGTGGGACATAGGAAGTGGGACGTGAGACGTGGGATGCGGGACGTGGGACTTGGGACGTGAGACGTGAGAGACATGGAACGTGAGACGTCAGACGTGAGACATGGGACGTGGAACGTGAGACGTGAGACATGAGATGTGACACGTGAGACGTGGGACGTGGGACCTGGGACGTGAGACGTGAGACGTGAGACGTGAGAGACGTGAGACGTGAGACGTGAGAGACGTGAGACGTGAGAGACGTGCGACGTGAGACATACGACGTGCAACGTGCGACGTGAGACGTCCGTAAACACTAAACTTTAAAATTTATATTCATAAACTTTAAACCTTACAATTTAATTGAAAATTTTAGAAGTTTAATAAAGAAATTGTTAATGTATCCATAAGTTTTTACTAACAAATTTAAATTATACTCTTGTAAAAAAAATTATTAATAAAAAAAGATTAAATACACATAAAAGTGAAAGAATAAAAATATGAGGGTAAAAGTAATAATTAATGTTTATTTAACACATAAAAATTAAAATTATGAAGATAACAACAATAATTTATAATATTGAACTCTTAAATGAGCGAAAGGAAGTAGAGGATGATCTGAAAAGTTAAACTAAGGATAGGCAAAAAATCTAATTTTCATGATCTAATCCATTTTTGCTATGATTCAATCCATTTAATATTTATTTTATTAAAAATTCAATCCATTTTATTGGATTTGGATATCAATCTGATATACATTTTATATATTTTATGGATTGTATATTCATACTCTAAATCTAGATTTTCAAAATAGATAATCCTAAATATTCAATCCAAATTTTTAGTTTCTATTTTTGGTTAGGTTAGGCTAAAGGTTTAGACGAACTAGCCCAAATTTAGTCGTATTTGATTGAGTTGGCATGACCCTATACAAAATTTGGCTGAATTAGGCCAAATTCTGTCAAGTCGGTCTCGATCGAGATTTGGCCCAGCTGATCCTGCACAAAATTTGGAAGTATTCGGTTGAGTTCACCCCGACCCAAATTTGACTGCATTGGGCTGAGTCGACCTAGACAAAATTTGACCGTATTCGGCCGAGACAACCGCGACCAAAATTTGGCTGTATTTCGCCTAGTTGGCTCCAGTCAAAATTTGGTCGAATTCAATCGAGTTGGCCCCGATTGAGATTTGACCGAGTCGGCCCTGGCCCAAATTTAGTCGTATTCGACTGAGACGACCTAGGATGATATTTGGCCGTATTCAAATGAGTCGGTCACGATCAAAATTTGGCCGTATTCAACTGAGTCGGCCACGATCGAAATTCGGCCGAATTCAGTCGAGTCGGCTCTGGTCAAAATTCGGTGGTCGTGTTGGCCTCAACCAAAATTTGACTGAGTTGGTCTTGGCCTGAATTTGGTCGTATTTGGCAGAGTCGATCACGACCGAAATTTGGTCATATTTAGGCGAGTTGGTCCTGACATAAATTTGGCCAAATTTAATCGAGTTGGTCATGACCAAAATTTGGTCGACTCGGTACTAGCCCAAATTTAGTCGTATTTGGTCGAGTAAGTCCCGAATGAAATTTGACTATATTCAACTTAGTCGGCTGTGATCGAAATCTGGCCATGTTCAGTCAAGTCGGTCCCGACTGACAAATTTAGTGGAGTCAACCCTGACCGAAATTTTGACTAATTAGGCCCTGGCCCAAATGTGGTCATATTTGGCCAAGTTGACTATAGCCAAAATTTGGTCATATTATCCAAAATAGCCTTGGCCGAAATTCAGTAGAATCTAATCAAGTCGATCTCGACTGAAATTTTGTCAAGTCGACCTTGGCCCAAATTTGGTCACGTTGTCCTCGACCGAAATTCGTTCGAAAGTCATCCAAGTTTATCTCATGCTGAAATTTGGCCTCGTTGGCCCCAACAAAAAATCTGTCAAATTCTATGGTATCAGCTTATGTACACAAGTTTTAAAAAATTGAATTTAAATTTATTTTATGAAAAATGAATTTTGGATTATGAACTTGATCCAAATATTTGGATCTAGATTTAAACTTGATCTAAATATTTGGATCTGGATTTTAAAAAAATTCAATCTACTTTTTTTGAAAAAATGGATTTGGATCGAAAATCTAATCCAATTATTTGGATCCAAAATGGATGTGGATTGAATCATTAAAAATTCAATCCATGATGATGTTTTCCTTGAGTCTCTTGAATGGAAATGTTCAAATTAACATCTCTAATTCATAATTAGCATTGATTTTGTTTATTTTTTTTCTCTACAGAAAAAAAATATGGGATTGAAAAAAAGTCACCTACACTGTATGATTAACTATTTTTAGTCAGAGGAAAGTTTAAGTAATTTAATGGCATGTTTTCTTATAACTACAGAGATATCATTTTCACAATTTTAAACTTCCAAAATTCAAATGATGGATAATGTTGGAAGATAAATATATTCATAATTTCAAGCTTTCAAAATCTCGTGAATTAAAGAAATGTTACATTTAGTTATGCGTTAATTTTAACAATATTAAAAAAAATAAGGAAAAAAAAATATGAAGGAATGCCATTGCCGTTGTAGTACTTTTGCTATTATGGTGAGAGCGAGAATAGGAGAAAAATATTTCAAACACTCTTATAATCGTTTTTCTCAAATTAGTATGTGCTAATTAAGTCAACAAATGATTACTGTTAACTTTAAAAATTAAAATAAATTACTTTTTTAATTAGAAATCTTCAAAATTACTTTTAAATTAGATTAAATATGTTTTTTTTTTATCTCAAAACTATGAGAAACTTGGAATTAGTTATTTTTTGAAATTTTTATCTAGTTTAGTCCTTCAATGCTAGAAATATGTAGATTTAATTTTTTTAATCAAATTTTATTAAGTTGATTTGATGTTTCAAACGTGTTTGATGATAGCATCTGAACTATTTACATTATTCAATACATTTTCATTTTAATATTAGTTATTATGAAAAACATTTAAATATAGAAAAACTTAATAAATTTGATTAAAACGACTAAATTAATGCAAGTTGAAGGACTCAATTGAATAAAAATTTTAAAGATAAACTAATCAAATTTTAATTTTTACTAAAAGTGAAATGATAAAATTATATTTAACTTTTTAAATAATTCTCAATTTGAAAAACCAGTCAAATTTATGAGACTTTAAATATCCTTTTTACATTTAGGGTTAAAAATATTAATTTCAAATTTGAAGGATTACCACAAAAATTTTATTTAAATTTTAGAAACTACAAAAATATCTTAATAAACGAAGTTAAATAAATAAGTTTTCCCATTATAACTTTAGTGACGCATGCGATTCTTAACATGAATGTTGGTAATGATGCCAACTTGTGGAGACAATTAATAATGTGATAAGAAATGAAAATATTCTCAAATAAATAATTTAAAAAATAAATTTAAAAGACTAAGACTGAGTTTGATTTTGGGAGAACTTTTTGGAAATAAAGCTTTTGTTTTGCATTTAGTGATTTGCAGATAAAGGAGAAGACGGATTTATAAGATTGTAATCTTTCGATTTAATCACATGAAATAAAATTGAATTTGTTTTTAATCTTTTAACAGTAAAATTTAAAATTAATTTTTCTTTAAAATTTTATATTAATTTAGTATTCCATTTTTAAAAATACGTAAATTTAATATTTTTAATTAAAATTTGTTAAATTTATTTAATATTTTTTAGCTAACATTAAAACGAAAATGTGTCAAAAATTCATTAAACATGTTTGAAACGTCAACTAAATTTAACAAAATTTGATTAAAATTATTAAATTTACATATTTCTAAAATCGAGAGACGGATGGAACTAATTACAATTTTTACTAAAAGTTAAGACATAAAAAAACATATTTAATCCATTAAAATATTATTTTATATATCATATTTATCATAACATTCACAATATTATTTTCTTTAATTTTCTCCATTTTCACTCTCTTTTCTACATTTTTCTCTCCTTTTTTTACTCCTTAATTAAATTTTTGGTATCTGATTTCTTTTGGTTATTTCCTCATTTCTCTTTGGGTTATTACTACTAAGTGGGTCAACAACCACTACCATTGACCATATTCGGAAACTTCGAAAGTACATTTATTCCAGTAGAGCTATACTTCTAAATCATAATATTATAATTAATATATTATTATAATATTATAATTCAGTATTGATGGCCCACAGGGTTTGGTGGTTCCATGCCATTGAGAATGATATTTAATAAAATAAATAAATACATAAATAAATAAGTAAATAAAAGAAATGTAAATGACCTAACTCTAACTTTTGATCATGGCAGCTTCATATGGACCACTCAAAAATGTTTGATTTCGTTTCGTGTATTATTGTATTTCACTTCTTCGATTCAATTCTTTTGGTCTTTTTGATTCGGGGTCTAACAGTTCTATAATTGCAACTGAGTCCTGTTTTCAGTAATTCTAAGCCACACGAAACTCCTAGCAATCCTAGATATTCCAAAAATGAAAAAAAAGTGTTGATGTCGACCCAAATTAACATATTATAATTAATTAATTTTAACTAATACAAGTTTTATTTAAATTATTTTCATAATTTTCAGATTTTAGGTTTAAAAAAAATCATCTCTAATTATTATTATTTTGTTTTCACGTAAGAAAATAGTTTCTACAACTGTTATTTTAACTATTTAACATCACTTTAAGACTTAAGGTATATTTAACCGGAATAAAAAATGTTATTTTTTTGTTACAGTTCTTAATCGAGACATATTTCATTGTTACTGTTTCGGTTCTAATGGTAACTGAAATGAAATGCGTAATAAACGTTAAAAGTTAAAAAAAAAAAAATTCAGTTTGATTTATGTTGATTTATTTTTAATTTAATTTGTGTTGTTTATAGTTTTAAGTTAAATTATTCTTTTGGTTTTTGTATTTGTCAGTTAATGTCAATTTGGTTCTCAAATTTTTTCTGTTTCAATTTAGTCCTTATTTTAAAAAAATGATTCAATTTGGTTCTTACCGTTAGTTTAATCAAACAGTATTAAAGTCAATGTCACATGTCAATTTCTGATTATTTTGATTTTTTTTTTATTTTTTACATATGTCATTTCATAGTTGTGTAACATGTCAAAATGATTTTATTTGATCCCTATATTTATTTTTAGTTTCAATTTAATCCCAATTTTTTCAAAAATAAAGTAATATTGTTCCTCCTTAAATTGACACTCAATCTACTTTTGTATAAATCTTATAGTGATATTTTTACTAAAATTAAATTTTTATTAAATATTTCTAGAAATATTTTTAAATTAATGAACAACATTTTAATCTTTAAAATGATAAAATGATGAACTTACATAATTATAGTAAATAATTATATATAAAAAAATTATGAAAAAATAGTAAAATATAATAAAGAATTGTTAGTAAATTATAGTCAATCCATCTTCAACCTATTTCAAACTTACTTAATCCATGAATTAAGTAAATCTAATTCAGTTTAACCGACATTTAAAAAAATGATTTTTTTTCTATCTAACTCGATTAAAACCCAAGGTAAATCCAGTTAACTCACAAGTTTGTATCTATGTTAAAATTAAATAATTATTATTGAATTGCACTTTAGCTACCTTTGATCGATTTTCTGACTTTTTTCTCAGAAAAAACTGAGATGCTACTATGCTCAAAATTCAATAATTTATCAGTTCTCTGTGCTTTTTAAACGTTTTAATTGTATCATAATTGGGTCAGAAACATAACGGATTAAAAATTTTGACTTGAATCCACGAACTACGATGGCTTTTTCTTTTCAGTTGGATTTATTCAACCGACCAATCCAAATTGAGTTTTTAAGTAGTATCCAAATTAATAATGTGCAGCATTCATGATTCTTCTTAAGAACCAAAATGAAGATTTAATCTCTCAATGGCTTACTTATTAACAAATTTGAGGGTTTACTCATTCACATATTAAGAAAAGCAAAGGTTTCACCTCATAACTGAATCTGTAGATGCTGCAGTTACCATTCACATTTTCACAAGTGCTTCTTTGAGCCACTTTATTCATAAACCAAGTGATAAATACATTGGTATTTAGCATGAGCATGAGCATGAACATGTAAGTACATGATTTGTTCAAAATAAGACAATTTCTAAAGATTGAACATGACCTTGATGGCAGTACCACCACGAGCACTTGTTTCAAAGGCTTCTTCCACTTCCTTTTGAGAGAACCCAAACCTGTGAGTTATAAGTGGTTTCACATCGATTTTTCCACTCCTTAGAAACTCAAGACAAAGAGGCCATGTGTTCATATAGCGAAAAACTCCAATCACATCAACTTCCCTGAATAATGTATGATAAACCATCACTACCAAATGTCATACATCATAAACTTTTTAAGAGAATCAAATTGTTGCATCTGATATACGTAGTGTATGCATGAATCATAGTCTCTTAAACATGACATAAGTTCTTGTTATTTATTATTTTAATAAAGGTTAAATATGTTTTTAGTCCCTAAATTTTAATGCAAAATTGGAATTCGTCTTTGTTTTAAACTTTAATATAATTTGGTCCTTAAATTTTAAAAATGAATGGATATAGTCCTTTTAACCCATTTGCATTTTAGATTGACATTTGAATTATTTACACCATTTGACATATTCTAACTCAAATGTCAGTCTGAAACACCGTTTAACATGTAAATAAAATTAACATCGTTAGATTAAGAGGACTAAAGGATTTGGAACCAAAATATATCAAAGTTTCGGACAGAAACGGATTCCAATTTCATATCCAAATTTAGGGATTAAAAATATATTTAACCTTTTTAATAAAATCAACATATACCTTGCTGCAGCAGGGGTGAGTGGGACGGTCATTTCAGAATGTCCCATTCCCACTAGGCAAACTTTGCCACCGGGCTGAGTAGCACCCAGTGCTGTAGACATGGTTTTGTCAAAACCAGCACAATCAAAGGTAACATTTATAGCAGCTCCCATAACCTTTTGTATCAGCTCAATTTCTTCAGCCACATCCTACAAAGAAGTGTATTTAAAATATGGTTTCATTGCTATTCATGGATGCACACAGAAATGCACAGTAAATATATAAATGTGTTGTCACACAAACACATTTAAATGGCCTTCTTTCAAAACCATATTACAGAAACCAAGCACTAAAACCTGACAACTGAAGACAGAGAGTAATAAGTGGTGATCTAACAACAGTTCTTTCAAGGAGAAGAGCATATTAAGTGTCAACAGAATATATAGGAAATGATGAATGGAGACATAACGATTCTAAATACCTGAATGTTTGTTGAGACTTTAACAATGTCATCTGCACCAAGAGATTTTGCAACAGATAAACGATAGTCATCAACATCCACAATGACAGTCCTGGGTGCCCCAAAAGCACGAGCTGCAAGCAGTGTAACAAGTCCTATGGGTCCAGCTCCCATGACCAACACATTTGTTTCTGGTCCAATATTAGCTCTTCTACAAGCATGAAGACCAACACTTAAGGGTTCACACATGGCCCCCTCCTCTAGGCTCACATTGTCTGGAAGCTTAAAACATAGGTCTGCAGGATGCACTATCTATAAAAGAGAAAAAGGAAACTCAAACAAGGGTTTTCATTGGAGTTCACCCATGGCTATAATTATTATTTGTAATTTACTAGTCATGGTCATATCATATGTACATGATAGACTACAAGATAACCATTGTCTCATACTTAGGAATATTCAGTACAAGAGTTCAGTTTCAATTACATGCCTGGAATCAGAGTAAGAGCAGTTTTAAATAGAACACTTTCCAATGCAAAAATCATAATTCACACTGAAAAAAATCATATTAAACATTAAATATCAAAGTTGAATACTCAAACTGGACAGCACATTATTCTTATTATCCTTGCAAGTTGAGTAGATTCTTGCAGGTTTTGTTCATAACATTTTAAGTAGTATGTATGTTCAAAGCTGTGTGTTTACAAAATATTCTGTAAAGCAATCACTTACCTTGTTATAATGTTTCTGTGAACAAGTGTTGAAGATTATCATATGGAAAGCTGATGATACTAATACATACAGCATGGCAATTAAGATACTAAGATGGTATCCATGATTTTAATTCTCGATTGAATATATTAGTCAATTGAGATTTACTAATTATAATTTTTGAAACCTATTAGTCAATTGAGATTTTCCACCAGACTCTAGATTTCATCCCAGAATATCCAGATCTTCATCTAGAAAAACAATTCCTTGGCTTATATAGGCCCCAGATTGATTTCAAAAGGCATACCCTTCATTTACTTATGAAATGCTTCACAGCACAGTTATCAAGCATCCAAGAACACACTGTTTGCTACAATTTGGTTCATGTTAAAACTCAAAATAAAATAAATTTATATTTTCAGTTCCTTCTTCTAGATATTTGAAAAATCAAAGGTGGGGGAGAAAATTGACAAAGAAACTTCCCACTTGTAATTGAGAGTCATTGACATGAAAACAGTTGGTTTCATTTCAACATTTTACTTGTTTCTTCAGAAATTCCATGAATTTATTTATGCTTAATCTGGCAAATAAAAAGACTACTGTCACAACATTTGAGAGAGATTCTATACAAATCTCTCATGATGAGGCATATAAAGAATAGTCCCTTGGATATAATATACAGATGTCATTCCATAAGTACTTTTAGATGGTCTGAATTTACACATTTGTAAAATGAAAAACATTTGTGAAACTATAATGATGATCTGTGCAGACATTTATAGAAACAGAATACAACAGATCACATTACCTATTCATCGTATGGTTTTAAAATTTTAGTCTACTAGAATATTAGGCAGTTAGTCTCTTCACAGGATTTTAAAAGCAGTTTTGTTAACTGATTCTATACTTAATGGCATGGAATTTGTATCAAACCTGATTAGCCAGGGAACCATGAACTGGTGGAGTAGCAAAAAACTTCATTTCATCACACAAATTATATCGACCCTGTTTGCAGTGGCCGCATCGCCAGCAACTGATCCCAGGTTCAAGCGCCACACGGTCACCAGGCACCAAATTTGTTACCTGATTACCAACTTCTTCTATGATCCCAGCACACTCATGACCAATAACCATTGGTTCCTTAACTATAAAGTGTGCACACCTAAGTGTCTGAAAAGTAAATGAAACAACAAATTTGAAAATTTTCAACGGAGAAAACATAGATAAACGCAAGAAATAACCCCTACAACAAAAAATTTCAACCTAATAAAAAACTCACATCCTCTTGCCTGCTGTCTAACCAAAGAATGCAAAAAACAAATAAATAAAATAATTAATGTAATCAATCATAGATTGCTAATTTAACTGAGCAGATCTTGTAGCAAATTAATTAGACATAGATAATCAAACTCCTCCAACACAGCTTCATCACTTCTAATCTTACTATTGAAAGTAGATGCAACAAGATTATATGTACCTTAAGGTAGTGAACATCACTCCCACAGATACCAACAGCCTTCATTCTAACTCTGACATCATGGGGTCCTTCCAAAACACAAATTATTTGAAAATGGCAGTGAAAACATCATCAATAAAAGAATTTGAAAACAGAAAAAAACCAGAATGAAATGATTGAGTTAATTGTGGAAAAATGAATACCTAGAACAGGAAGCTTGAAAGGTTGAATCTTGAGATTGTTTATACCCAGAAGCCAAGCAGCCATATTCTCTTCTTTGTCTTCTCCATTATCACCAATTGACATTCCCCCCTTACCCATTTCCCTTCTCTTTCTAATCTTTGGAAGCTTTCTGAGATAGAAAGATTTATACTTTCTGCGATGAACAATGAGTTGTGCTTTCTTTCCTTGGTTGACTAGTATTTTTTTTTTTTGTTAAGATTTTCTTTGTTCCTATATAATTAAAATTTATAACTAATAAAAAAAACTTAGTTTATAAAATATCATATATTAAAATTTACAATATACACATAGTTTTACTATACAGATTAAATATTTAATTGTGTAACCATGTGACCTTTGTTGAACTAAATAAATATTCATTTTTGTATAAGCATAATTTACAATACACAAATATGTTTATTTTAAGAATCATATTATACTTAAAATTAATAGATCTGACTTTAAGTTTACTGTAAATAATTATGATATAGTTTTCCATTACTGTAAATTTATTTTAAAATATTACTAACTTTATTGAATTTATTATAACTTGAATTCTGTTTACAATATCATATTTTCGTGATTTTAGGGTGTTAATATTTTAGATCTCAAATTTTAAACATTTACATATAATAATAATATTATATTTTACATATTTTGCGCCGGTTATATACATTAACAATAATAATGTCTAAAATAGTGAATAACACAATCTTCAAATCTCTAAGTATCCATGCACTTTTTTTAATTCTGATCTAATTTTACTTTTTGTTATTGACAATAATAGCTAAATTTTATTTAGAGATATAAATAAAAAGAACAAAGTGGAAAGAAATAGAATATTAAAAACAATGTCAAATACGCTTATTTAGATTTAGGTGTACTTTGAAATGATTGAGCAAAAACATTTTTTATAGCAATGAGGATGGATTGTAATATTGAAAAGAAGTAAACATAGAATATATATATATATATATATATATATATATATATATATATATATATATATATATATATATATATATATATTATAAGAGCAATGTTGATGCTGCATGTACCTTATATAAGAAACATACTTTCCATTATCTATATTTTATACATAAACCTTATTATTGATTAAAAATTGAAAATGTAGCGAATTTCATGTATTATTTATTTAATTTCACTTATGACTTATAATTTCAATATACTTTAACTAATAGAGAATATTATATTAACAAAAGACAGAAAAGGAGTTTGTTATTTATCATGAAAAAAAAAATGAAGGGTGGATTTTGTGTTTAATATTGGATTGTTCTTATCCAAAAGCTTGGGTTGTGCATATCGTTCCCATCACTTTCGGCAGATAGCAATTTAATGGTAATTGGCTTATATTTTTGAAGCTGTCATATCAAACAATCATACAAAACCAAGCTACCTCTTTCTTTCTGCCTCTTCATACAATGTTAGTGTAATTTACATGAACCGTTGTTTTTATGGTAAACATTATTTTGGGGTAAATATTTTAATATTATTTTTAGGGGTTCAGTGTTTAATGAGTGAGAAAATGTACTGTATTTTTTTGTTATAGTCAGATTTATTAATATTGTTTATCTTTTTTTACCTATAAACATAACATATTTAAATGTACAATAAATACAACAATTTTGACTACATTTTTTTTTCTTCAGTTTTATATTAGTTTTTTAAATATTGAACTTATAAGGTTTGAAGATTGATGTTTATAAGGTTTATATAATAAATTGTTATATTTTGAAAAATTAATGCATGTTATTTTGTCTTTGTCTTATATAGTGAAGGTGTTTTTTCTTTAAGAAAAATAAGTCTTCTTAGAATAAAAAGTTTGATTTTAATACTATTCTCTTTTGCAACCATTTGTAGGTAGGATCTTTCTTTCTGCACGTCATCATTTTCTTTCTGCACCTCTTTAAAGAAAATGTTTTATATTTCATTTTTATATTTTGAATTAGATATTCTTGAAAGTATTTTTCGGATGTAAGATATCTTCCAAAATATTTAATTTAAAAAAATTAAAAATTAAAAATGAAAATTTTTTATTATATTTTTAATGAGGAAAAATTTGGAAAGTACCACACTTTTAAGGGAGTACATGAAAAAGAAAAAACAGGGAGGTGCGAGGTGCAGGAAGAAAGACCAGTTTGTAACTTATTTGTTTTGTAAGCATATTTGCATGTCGGCTTGTGCATCTCATTGAAATTGTGGTTCAGTTGTTCCACTTCATCCCTAGATCTCAAATTTTCCCAATTTGTGTGTGTGGGGATTTAAATTTTAATCTTAATCTCCTTCTTCTTCTTTTCATTTTACATTGATTAGATTGTGATAGATTTCTCAAAATCATGTTGTATTTTTTGTGAATTCATGAACTCAACTAATCACATTACAAATTAACCTAAAAATGGACTTTCTATATTGTTTGGATCCCTAAAAATTTTATAATCAATATAAAAAAAAACTAAAATAAGTATTGTAAAAAATCTTATCAGTTATAACTATTGATGTAATATTTCATATATAATTAATATGTCATCAAACTAATTATATAGTCTCGTTTGGATATTAAATTTCCAACCATTTTAAAAAATAGTTTAAAAATATATTTTTAAAATTATATTAAAATATTATAATTTTAAATATTAATTATTTAAAAACAAATTTACAGACACACATATATTGTAAACAATAACTATATAGAGAAATATGTATATAAAAAAAATTATTACAGAAATTAACACCTATAAATTTTAAAATAATTTTATTTGAAAATTTTTATAAAACAAAAAGGAAATAATTCTCTTAAAAATAATGAAATATGTTTTATACAATTTAAACTATTGATTTGTGAATCATAAATATGATAATTAAAATATTTATAAATATAATAATTATTTTTCAAATAGTACTAAAAGGAAAATAATAAATTACGAAAGTACATTTTTTTTTATAAAGAAGCAATATTCATTATTTTTTATTCTCAATTGCTGTCATCATAATTATTTTAATAATTATGCTTATGATTAAAAATTATCGCAAAGTTATATAAATTAAAAATAAACAATTAAATACAAGAAAAATAACTCGTTAACAACCGATTTTTATTTATAACGCTGACTATTTTAGTAATTAATAAGTTTTTAGTTTTGTAAATCAGTATCTAAATTGATGACGATAATGACTAACAATTTCTTGTCACTAAAATGGGTTGTTAATAAAATATTTTCTTATAGTGATGGACTTAAAATACTATTTATTTATAAATAAATAACTATTAATATTATATTTTTTTGTTTAATTTAATACTAGATAATCACTTCTCTAAATATTTAGCTTTCTAACATTAAATTTTCATATTTTTAATTTTTCACTTAACTATTTGTTAAAATATTATTTTAAATTAAACTATTTTCTGAATAAATATTTATCAATATAAAAATTATTATTTTTTAATATATTTATTTTTCTAAAATATCATTCCTGAATAGAATACCTTTACAAACTTTTATTTTTTAAGATCTATATGTTTTTACAATTTTAACCAAAATATATTTTGTTAAGATAATATTTTTTATTTTAGGATTATCTTCTAACAATGAGTATGTTCCTAATGATATTAGATGTGAGTTTTATGATGCATCACTTATAAAGAGGTGCATTCATGGCCTTCTGATGAGAAGAATAATCATAACTTCAAGAGAGTTGTGTGGAGACTCTAATCGAAATGATAGAGAAAATAGGAGTAGTGTGGATGGTGAGGTATTATCACCATACAGAGTTGATGGGAATGATGTACTATGGTGGAAAAAAAAAAGCAAATATGGAAATAGAAATGGGAAGGGATGATAAACAAAATTTCATCGATAATGTATAAAGATTTTGTTACTCATGATTAGAAAAGTAAAGGCGTCTAAAAATTCACATGCTCAACGACATGTTTTAGGTAATCCTTATCCTACTACTCACTTTGTAAATAATGAACAATTTTGTGCTAGATATCAAAATTTTGTTCTAGTCGTGACAATAGGGAAAAAACCTAAAAATTTTAAGGAAACCATAAAGGAAACTTAATTTTTTTTTAAATATTTGATATCGAAGAAACAAGTCTCTTCCTAATATTCAATATTTGATAATATTATCTTTTCTTTACTAGAATTTTTATTATTTTATATAAATTAATTAATTAATATTGAACATAAGAAAGCATGTACAAATATGGGTACGAGTATATACTCGTTATCCGTCGGGATTGGGATGAAACAAAATTTTGATCCCCATTGGATTTGGGTATATAGATGAATTTTTTTAAGGGGATGGGTATGGGATAACAAAACCCGTCCCCGCCCCGCCTCGTTGTTATTCCTAATTGTACATGATAAAAATAAACAACAAATAAAAATATTAGAAAATTATCAAATCTGTATCATAGAAACAATTTGAGAGACTATTAAATGAAATCGCACAAAGGAAAACAAATGTATAATTAAAGGTATAATAAGAAGAAAAATACCTTAGAAATCTAAGAAAACTTTTCAAATATCAACGTAAGTTAAAAAAACAAAAATTGATTTAGCAAAACAAAAGAGCTCTTCAAAGAAACAAATAATAATAATAATAGAGCAAAGAAGATAAATTTTTTATATTACCTATTAATGAAAGGTTTATGCTATTAAACGAGGATGGAGATATGGTGGGGACGAATATTATGGCGGGTATGAAGACGGAGACGAGGCGGATATGTACTTCTCCATACCCATCCTCATACCCAATTGAAAAAGCCGGAGATTCTCCATATCCATACCCATACCCATACCCAATCAATGCGTAGATTTCCATCAAAATGAGAACGAATTCGGACAATACTCATGGGAATGAGTTTATTTATCATCCCTACAAAAGACCAACTTCATATAGCATAACCAAATGCATTTTTAAAACTCTTATTCAAAACTAATTTAACAAATACAACTCAAAATTATCAATACAACCATAATTTACTCCAACATTATCCTTAACTAGTTTAAATTCAACATTGATCATTCAAACTCAACCTATATTTCCATTTACATCGAACTTTTAAACTAATATATGAAAAACTAACTCTACTCGTCTTATCTATATTTAAGAAACTCTACCCTTTACCTGTGCATAAAATATCCATTATACTAACATCTTAATTAGGAATATTAAAAAAATCTGTACTCACGTGTATTCGCGGCTCATAACGAGTAGGAAATAGATATTGAAAATGGATACCCATGGGTAATGGATACGAGTATTTTTTATACCCGCATGTTAACGGCACGAGTACGGGTATCATGGTATCTGTACCCGTGAATATCTGCACCCGTTATACTCTAATTTAAATTAAAAATATTATTAAAACATTAACATATTGGTTTTGAATGAGTTATTTTTTATCAATTGGTTTTAAAAAAAAATCTTCATTTATTTGTAAATTGTCATTCAATACTCTTTAAATGGGTTATTTGCACTTTGTTTGAAATTTATAAATATTATGCATTATATTTTTATTTAAATTTATGATTAAAATTTGTTGTTAAATATTAAAATTTTCTTTTTGTAAATATTCGCGGGTACCTGTGGATATTCGTGTATATTAAAAAAATATGTGAGTACCCACACAACGGATATTCGAACAGATATAGGTACGAGGCGAATATTTATCCAACAGGTAGGGTACAGGCTGCCCCGTTAACATCTCTAATCTTAAGAAGAGTATAAAATTGAAAACTTTCTAAAACAATCCTTTATTAACCAAAAACTCCAATAAAATTCTTAGTCAATTTAAAGCATTCACATTATTTTCAAATATAATCTCTACATAAAAATCAAGATATTGTGACCAAGCCACATCCAAATTCAAATAATTTATCATTCTATAAAAAAAAACATAAATAATTTCTTTTATTTGTAATTCTTTGTTCTAAAGTAACTTCCAACTTAAACAAGAAAACTTTAAAGATCTAGAACAAAACATTCTAATGCAACGAAATTTTAGTATAATCTTAACTAAGTTGAGAGAATGACTTTTCTCACTAACTCCATCAACATTGATACCAAAATTTAAAGAAATAAAAATAAAAATGAACACAATAAAAAAATTAAGGTAAATAGGAATTTACCATATTGAAAAGTTGATTAATTAAGGGTTAAATATCTTGTTGGTCTCTCAAGTTTCAGTGAAATTTGGAATTAATTTCTCTTTGAAACTTTAGACCAATTTAGTTCTTCATATTTAGAAATGCGTGGATTTAGTCCTTTTAACTAAATTTTGTAAAGTTTATCTACATTTCAAACACATTTTATGTTAGTATTTGAAATGTTTACACTTTGACACATTTTCTTTTTAATATTAGCTCAAATATTATCGTAAATCGCGTTTGAAACGTCACATAAACTTAAACAAAATTTGGTTAAAATGACTAAATTCACGTATTTTTAAAGATGAAGGACTAAATTGGTCTAAAATTTCGAAGATGGACTAATTACAAATTTCACTTAATCTTGACATATTTAACACATTAATTAAAAATGATTCTTAGTTTTTCGACTAGTGCATTTAGATGATCATATTTTGAAAGAGACGAAGTTTAGAAGAATAAAATTAGAAATAAAGTAGAAAGGAAGTTTAGAGAGAAGATTTATTTTTTTTCTTTATCAAGATATGGAAGAGTGAGAGATTTTACAAAAATTAATATATATATATATATATATATATATATATATATATATATAATAAAAAATATTTACTTATTTATCATAATAACATGTATTAAAATTCGTTATTAAACCCTGAGTTAACATTTTATATGAACAAATAATTGACATTGTTATCATTTATGACTATTTAGCTTTTTCTAAGAGCAAACAACTGGAATAATAACGAATGGAATAAAACTATTTAATTTTGGAAAGCTTAAGAAACTACTTGCAACACTAAAAATTTAATAGAGAACAAGGTTATTCATTTTTGAAACTACAGATTCCAAAAATGCATTTTAAAAGAAAAATTGTGGTTAATTTCTTTCTTCTAAAATGGATTACCACAATAACACTCCAATCTTAATTAATGGCATGACCTTGCTTCCTACGTTAATGGTCCAACCCACCTAGACCATTTCTTGGAATGCCACATTCAGCCACCTTTTATTAATCCAACCAATATACTTCAAAACAAGCACTGCTAAAGTTGCAAAAACATTGAAGGTAGACCCCAAAAAACAACCTTCGAAACAGTGAAGTTTTTTCATTGAATGTGAATAGAAAACGACCCCTTTTTCACCGGCCATCGCTATGTGTCTAGCCTTCAATTGCATTTAAATTGTGTGCCAAATTTCTATTCATTACTTGTTCTTCTCGTGACTTTGTCAAACTTGCCCCACACTTCCACTCACTTCCCTAACCCATTTCCATTTCCAATACTCTATCAATCATTGACTTTCTCATCATCTCACTGTTTCCTCCACCCAAGTTTGGGCTTTACTTGCTTTCAGTTTATTTATTGTGCTTTGAATTTGCTTCAACATTTGTCTCCATATTTACAATCTCTAGACCACCTTCTAATTACTTTCAAACTCCAAAGTCTCATGTCGATTAATGATAAAATCAGTTTAAAATATAGGATTAAATATGTTTTTGATCTATTAAGTTTCAGTAAAATTTGGAATTGGTCCCTCTTCAAAATTTTTGACCATTTTAGTCATTCATCTTTAGAAATGTATGAATTTAGTCCTTTTAGCTAGATTTTGTTAAATTTATCTAATGTTTCAAGCGCATTTCATAATAATGTTTGAATTGTTTACATCATTTGACTCATTTTCGTTTAAATGTTAACTCAAATATTATTATAAAACGTATTTGAAACTTCAAATAAACTTAACAAGATTTGATTAAAAAGATTAAATCCACATATTTCTAAAGATGAATGACTAAATTAGTCAAAATTTTTGATGAGAGACTAATTCCAAATTTCACTGAAACTTGAGGGACCAAAAACATATTTAACCCTAAAATATATAAGTTGTTCTGGTACACCCAATAAGTCTTATATTGTTTAGTAGTCGAGGTCAAGCGTAATTTAAATATTCCTACCTCCCTCTACCTTCTGAGGAACCTTTTAAGAACAAAACCGTGATGGAACTCTACATTGCTCCAAAGTTGATAATACCTCGAAAACGCGCTGATAGCTACCAGACGAAGAAGTCAAAGTCCAAAGTGGACAATACCTCGGGAACGACCGCCGATCGTTCTTAACAATGGTTTACATAAAGTCACAATTAAAACTCACTTTAGTAAAATTTGTTTTTTGTTAATTTAAATCGATAATTACCTAAAAGGTGAAATAACCTTAATTAGAAGCTTTTTTGTCAATGGTGCCATTTGAAGTTAGGTATTTGTAGTACTATCTTTAATTAAGAGTTGCTACAGATGTTGCGTATTGTTTAATACAAAATCAAAGTAGAATAAATGAGGAGTTCAATTTAATGCATTAATAGAAGAAACTCTAAAGTTATGGTCTAGGTTTTGTGATTTTCTGGCTTCTACTTAAAGTTCATCTTCCCTATTTCCTACATGTCTTTGTTTTTGTTGGCATATTCTTTTGTTTGGATCAAGATTCTGTGTTTCTAATTTCTGTTTTTATAAAATTGAATTCTAGTGAAGGCTCCCTTGTTTGGATTAATGGGATTTTATAATATATTATTATTATTATTATTAATTTTGACCCGTTCAAATGTTCTTAAAATTTGTGTTTGATAGAATAAATGTTTAAAGATAAATAAATGAAAAGCTTTAGAGAATGTCTTTCTTCTTGACAATTACCTACCAACTCTTTTCCCCTTTGATGAATATATGCATGTTTTCTTTTATACATGAAAACCAAATTTAAAATTTGAAACATCCATAAAAACTAAAATACACGTTTAACCTTTCTTGTATTGAGTGTTGTAAGTAAGTACAATAATTATAATCCCATTTCGGCACTCAAACTAAAATACACGTTTACCTTCAATTGCATTTAAATTCTGTGCCAAGTTTTTTTATGTATATTAAACCGGTAATTTTATCTTAATAATTTGTGTAATAGAATATTTGATATCAAATTTTTGCATGAGTTTTCAAACTGAAGTTATATTTTTAATTAAAAACTTGACTAATAAAATAGAACTAATCTCATGAGTGGTTTCACTACATGAATTAGCCTCTAAATATTATGCGTTGACTATCGAGTATGAAATGGGTAGATTTTATTACTTTTTTTTACTCAATAAAAATATGGTTAACCATCAAACATAGCTTCTACTAATTTTTGACTAACATTTTTTATATAAAATTCTTCAAATTTAACTCAATCTCTTAACTTATTAATTTCTGTCACTATTTTTTTTATAAAACGACATTTAAATTCAACAATCATAATATATTATATATTTATCATATCTTTAATCGATATAAATGTTTTTATTACATTTTCTCATATCGCTAGTCATTTCAAACTGACATTATAAGTTTACTGATCTTTGGGACATAATCTGATATTATCTTATAAAATATACTTTTAAATTAAATTTCATGTAATTATCTTATAAAATATACTTTTGTAATATAAATTTGATTATATTTTTAATTGATGTGAGAGTTCTAACATATCTTTTCATGTCGATGTCAATAAAAAATTAAACATCTTGAGTGTGAGACCTCACTTAAATATGTTACGATGAGTTTTAATAATTTTAGAAAAAAATAAATTTAATTCACTTAAATAAGATTTATATTTATTTATATATTATAATTTCATGGTACTCTTAAATAATGTAAATGGTAAGAAGTGAATTTCTAAGTCTTACTCAATCCTATAAAATTGACTTAAGGTAGGTAAGGTTTGCATTTACTTATATATTATAAATTGTTTTTATGTCTAGTTGATGTGAGACTACCAATAAATCTCTTCAGGTAAAGACATATACATCTCGTGAGTGAGACTAGATATCAAAGAATAGTTCGATAACAGATGAAACAATAGATCCAACAAACAACAAATTTCACCAAGATAAGTTATAACTCATAATTCTGATACCGTATTAAGAAGTGAACTTTAAATCTAAATTAATCCTACAAAATTTGCTTATAAAATAAACTTTACACCCACTTTTATTTATTTATTTATATATATATATATATATATATATATATAAATCAACCTTATCTCTAATTAAAATAAGACTTCCGATGATCAAATTTATAATACACTCTTTTATATTAAAAACTGAGTATCTCAAATATAAGAACTGAAAAATCTAATAATAATTTTTTTTTATCAGAAAAAATCTAATAATAAATGATATAATAAATCAACAAATTTTATTAAAATATCTTTATATATGATCATAAAAATAAACTTTAAAGTCTAACTTTATGAGCTTTGTTGAAAAGTGTAGAAAAATAGAAGAAAACTGAACTAAGAAACAAAGTACTTAATAAGCTTCGTTGAAAAGTAAGAAAAAAAAGTACTTATTTATCTTAGTAATTCCTTAATCTAAATCTAATTCTTCTTTGGTGGAACAACTCCTTCACCTACCGGATAACAAAGGGAGTGGAAACTCAGAATTGTCACGAGTCAAAAATCCACTTTCTTCTATCTATGCAAAGACATTCTCTCATTTTTCCTTAATTATTTCTATCTTCGCACAAAAATTCAACCAACCAACAATTACGTATCTCTTATATGCTCCACACATATATTATTGTACCCATAACAATAATAATATTATGAAACTAAACCAACCGATGAAAATCAAAGTTCCTTCGAAGTGTCTTCACATCACTAATTTGAAGACTAAGACAATTAATTATGATAACGACGAATGACCATTTGGGTTATGCTAAAGTGAAGCTCAAATCAAATGCTTAATGTCAAAAACGATGGCGTTTATGCCTTTGTTTATTCGTGAAATGTATTATGTTGCGTTTTTTCTAAAAGGTTATTTTTCTTTTATATTCACGTTTGACTACGATGTTAGTATTATCGTATTAAATTTCAAAAGAGTGGCATTTTTTTTTTATATTAAAAGGAGATATTCAACCATTATAAGAGTATTTATCTAAATAAATTAAACAGTAGAAAATTAGGAGAAGAGGTTGTATTTTGTAGTGTCGTGTCGTCATATCTCAACCGAAAGAAAGATCGTTATCGTTTAACAGAAATTATATATATATAGAAAAAACTTATTAATCAAACTAATTAACCTAATCATCGTCATCATGACGTGATAAGGGTTGTTCTCGAGTTCAATAATCCCCTTCCCCTACGTTTAGGTAACAGATTTATTTATTTTTTAAATATTAAGCTTAATATATTATCGATACACTGTCCTTTTCATAAATAAAGGATTTAGATTTTATTTTATTCATCTTAATATCTTTTTCTCTTATTTTTGTTTCTATGACTTTTATTTTTGTCATCAAAATATATCTTCTAACGGTCAACAAATCATCACTAAGTTTTACTTACAATTAGTTTGAGAATAAAAAATAAATTATTTATAAATTAGAGAAAAAGTAAGAGATATTTTTTTAAAAATTGAAACATAATTTTGAAATTTTTAAAGAAACAAAAAACATATTTTACACCTTTTCTATAAATTTAATAAAGATTATTTTTTAAGCACAGTCACTGTGAAAGGAAAAAACTTTGTTAACAAATAAAAAAGGTTAAAATATATTCTAGGCTCTTTATATATTTTTTACTAAATTCGTTTTGCAATTTATTTTCATATTTTTTTATTTTTTTATTTAACTTTGGTCAATGCTGTAAAAATAATTGTTCTAAATTTTGGATATAATATTAAACATTTTTTTTTTACTAATTCAAGACTTGAAATAGTTTTCTTAGGATTCATTTATATGAAAACTATAAATCTCTATTAATGTTATAAAAAGTTATAAAACAGGGTACAATTACTTTAAAAGTGAGTCTCACAATCAATAGCAAAATACTTCAATCATCCTCCAGTTTTTCAATTGTTTGTGAAATTCTTCATAAAATTTTATTAATGTTTTTTTATTTAAATATTAGTTGAGTTTCATAATTTTCATACAAGTGAATCTAATAGCTAGAACAAATTCGTAAAGGATCATTGTAGTTTGTAAAGTGAGTTTCAAATAAAGGGTCACTCTATCATTATCCTTTGAATTAAAAGTAAGTCAAACTTGTGTCATTGAAACAAAAAAGGATCATTATAGTTTGTAAAAGAAAAAAAAAATGACCCAATTCGTAAAATTACCAAAATAAATATATTAAAGAATATAAAAGATATAAATACAGTTTAGTCAATTCAAAATTAAAAGCTAATTCAGATTTGACTTTCAATATTATATATATATTTTAAAAAAAGCCAGACAAATTGATTATGTGGAACCCCCAGTCAAATATTGATATTTAGTAGTATTTAATAAATGACATTAATTAAGCCTATAAGTTTGCCAATAAAAATTAGGTGCAATTATACACAATATACATGAAAGCTTAAATTACAAAAAGAAAATAATAACATAAATACCCAAGAATAATTTCGTTTTGACAGCTTCTTCGTTCTTTCTGCCTCGGTCGTTGAATCCAAACTTCCCCCAACAAAATACACCAAACTTTACTTAAAACCCTTCCTTCTCCCTCTTCTTTCACATCCTCTCTGTCCCACACAACAATAAATACTCCATAGTTTCTATACACTACGAAAAATCCACACATTCGAAAATCACTCTCTCTCTATATATACTCCAACTTAGTTTTCTTCCAACAACACATCTTCTTCTCAATTCTCATTCCATAGCTACATACACACACACACACACGTTCATGGCTTCCTCAACAAAGAACCTAGCAGATTCAGCGTCATGGTGTTGTGCCTTGGCGCTTTTGTGTCTGATTCTACTGGGGTCTATAAGGGAGAGCCGTGTGCCGGAGGAGGAGGAGGAGGGCGCGGCGGTGAAAGGGCGGAGCAACCTCTTTGAACGGCCGTGTGATGAGATATATGTGGTGGGAGAAGGAGAGACCCTACACACCATTAGTGACAAGTGTGGTGACCCTTTTATTGTTGAAAGCAACCCTCATATTCATGACCCTGATGATGTTTTCCCTGGCCTTGTCATCAAAATCACCCCCACTAATAACAAATTGCTCAAGAGGTAGATATAGTTTTCTTGTGTATTTCATCATGTATATTGTATAGTATATCATACAGGAGGGAAATATATATATACATGAAGCTTTTTTTTTTTTTTTTAAAATTTTATAAAAGTTGAAAGCAACAGTGATAAGCACTTTCTGTTTGGTTTTCTGAACAAAACAATATAGTCATGATCGTCATCTTTTCTCGTTCTTCGGTTCTTTCTTTGTTGATGTTTGTTTGGTTTCTTTCTCGATGAATAATAGAGAGTGTTTTTTCGGTTATACTAGGTAAGGTTTATCTCTCTTTCGTCTGCTATTAAAGTTGTTTTAATATGTTGTCAGCATAAGAAAACTAATTAAATTAGGTTTTTTTTTTTGCTTGCCACGACATATGAGTGTGGTATTATTTATTATATAAATTATTTTGTCTGGTGATGCGTAGTTGTAACTATTGCAACTGCTTCATCATCATTTATGTTATTCTAAAAGTGGGCGGTTATAAGTTGAACTGGGAAGATAGCTATTGTGTGAGGACTAAGGGACAAAGTACAATAGTTTCTTCTCCTATTACGCAATCTTAATCCATGTTTATCACTATTTTAACACCTTAATTAACGTACGTTTAATAATTAACTAGTTTTAGTTAATTTGGGAAGATGAAAAAAAAAGGCTTATTCGTGCATGATAATATTTTCTGTTGGAAATATGTGCTTAATAATTAAGTATTCGGAATGTTTGATTGTTTTAAAAAAAGGTAAAAATAAAGGTTTTGGAGAGAAGTGAAGAAAGAGGAGAAGAAAAAGGAAGATTGAAGAAGGTAGAGGCGGCAATGAGAAGAAACTTGAGTTTGATTGTTTGTTTGAATGACCATAATGTTGATAGGTGTGACTTTCTGGTTGGAGCTCGTGTACTACAATAAAATAAAGAAAGATTAAATAAAGAATTACAGAGGCATTCGGTGAAAAATACTACTAGACATTTAGAATATGTTTAATTATGTTTTTATTTTTTTTAAAATTTAATATGAATTTAATATTTATATCTCAAGTTTAAAAGGAACTCATTAGTCTTTCAAATTTGAAAAAGTTTCGTCTTTCAAATTTACGATTTAATGAGTGAAAATAATATTTAAATTTAATTTGTAAGAGTTAAAAATAATATTTTTAAATTTGAAAAATTAAAACGTGTTTTTGAAATAGTGATTTGCTTCTTTTATTTTTTGTTTGATTAGTAATTTTACCGATATATTTGTTGCTTTTATACCGTTTCAATCGATTCAATTTAGTTATTTCCGTTTATTTTGTATAAGTGATGTTAACAGAGTCTTTGTAGATTTCACATGTTAGTTTGTAGATTTTTGTTTTATTTTTAATTTTTTGTTGATGTTTTCTTTTTGGTTAAATATATTTTTGTCATTCAGTAAAAATTGGAATTAGTCTTCATTTAAAATTTGAACCAATTTAGTTACTTATATTTAGAAACGTGTGAATTTAGTCCTTTAAACCAATTTTTTTTAAGTTTATTTGACATTTCAAATGCGTTTTTCAACCAACATTTGAAGCGAACACGTGTCAAACGGTGTAAACAAACTAAAATATTATAATAAAATGTGTTTGGAACATCAAATAGACTTAATAAAATTTGATTAAAAGGACAAATTCGTACATTTACAAGATTGAGGGACCAAATTGGTTCAAAGTTTCCAAGAAGGACCAATTCTAATTTTCATTCAAAGTTGAATGACCAAAAACATATTTAATCTTTTTTTTTGTTATGTGTTAGGGCCTGTGTCATGCCATGTGGCAGTGTCAACGTCATCAATCATTGTCAGCATCACATGGTAGTATCTTGTTTTTAATTCGGTCCCTATATTTACTTCTTAACTCAATTAAGTTCTATGTTCTTAAAAAATAGAACAATGTTGTCTTCGATATATGGTTGAACTTAGTTTACTTACAAATAAAAATTAATAAATAAATTAAAAACTTGTTATATTTTATGAAAAAAATGTAAAAAATATTATTTTATAAAATTGATTTAAGTAGAGAAATCAAATTAAAAGATATAAAATATACTAATAATTAGCTAATAAAAAAATACATTTTATTTTTCAATTATTATAATTTAAAATTACAATACGAACTTTACATTTACATTTTTCAATATTTTATTTTTTGTTTATCTCTAAATGGTGAGTTGGTTTTGTCACTCTATATTCAACTTGATTATCCGACAAGATGGATAAGGAACACTTTGATCAAAGTTTAAAAAAAGTTTAAAATAGTTTTTTTTTTTTAATTTAAATTAACAAATAAAATTAATTTTAGTATTTAGGTGGAGTGATTTAATGTATAAATTCTAAAAAACATTTTAGTATGTATATAAAGTTATAATTAGGCTTAAGTGCATAATGGGTCCCATTTTGAATAGCGACAACATTGTCCAATTAAAAAATAAATATAGGCACTGAATTTAATAATTGAATACAAGACACTGACACTTGCACTAATACTGTCACATGGCTTAACACTAACCTTCAGGCAGAAAAAAAAAAAACTTAAAAAGTAAACAAATTATTTTAAAATATTACTAACTAACACATGACATTTATAAAGACGATGTTAACGTTGTTTATTCGAATCTAATTAGAGATGACAAGGGATCGAGTCGGGCACATATAATGTCTATCCACTATCCGAATCACAAAAAAAAAAAATTCATCTGATACCTCCTCATTTACTTCCCAGGTACTCGTTAAGAAAATATCCAAAATTTTTTTTAAAACTCGTGAGTACCGGTGGATAACCACATACTCGCAAATATTTAAAAAGAATATAAATTTTATTAATTTTTTAAATCAAATTTAAATAAAATTAAAATAATTTGTAAAATACAATATATATTAAATTAAATATAAATTAAATTTTAATTATAATTAATGTAATAAAATATAATTTTAATTTTAATTTTATTATTAAATTTAACTTAATAAAATATAAATTAAATTTTAATTTTAATTTTTATAGGGAATGGATATATGTGGATACGAGTAGTAAGATATCCGCACCCGATTCATTTATATATGGGTATTAAAATATCAACTACTCTCTATCTACTATCCGTCGCAGATTTTATCCGTGGATATTCGTGAGCACAAATATTTTTGTCATCTCTAAATCTAACAGAAATGACTAAATTGAATCGATTTGATACAAAATGAGACTTAATTGAACAAAGAAAAAAGAAACCAAATTGAATAAAAAAAATAAATATATATAGCAACTAAATTACTAATTGAGTCTTATTTTTTTGGTTTAATTACTCGGATGATACCCACTTTAGTACAAGTGTATCAATCTAATACCCGCATTTAAAAAATGTCAATTGCATCCCAACTTTTTAAAAAATACTTCAATTAGGTTCCTTTAAGATGGAGTTGACTAACGTCGTTAGTCAATTTGAAGCATTTTTTTTCAAATGTTAGGATGCAATTGATACTTTTTTAAAAGCGAGTACCAGATTGACACACCTGTACCAAAGTGGATATCATCCAAGTAATTAAATCTATTTTTTTTATAAATATTCATGTCATGGAAAATAATAGATATACTTTGAGGTGTCACCTAAGCTCAAATATTACAATACATAATGATACCTAGCATGAACTTTATATAAAAAATCATTCTTCTTACAAAAAAAAATAAACATTTATTGTGGTTTCTTAAACTTCTTTTAAAATACCACTAACAACAAATAAGATGGTGTGGAGGCTATTTTGACAAACATGTAAGAACATGTTTAATGAAAGGATAATATTTTATATTTAAATACGTTTTGGTCTCCATTTTCGTAAGAGAATTTTGAATTGGTCTCTCAATTTTTTTTTCTCAATTAAGTTTTGATTTTTGAAAAAATGATGTAATTTTGTTCTTTTTGTCAATACTATACAAACAATATTGTTAGTTTGTGTTTTTTTTTGTCTTATTTTATTTTTTAATAAATTTTTTTGTCGCATGTCAAGTCAGTGTCGTATCACGTGGCAGTGGAACTGTCACATGACAATGACAATGTCACCTGTCAAGTTCAGTGTCACGTATTATTGTCTTATATTCGATCTGGTTTTTGTATTTGTTATCTTCATTCATTTTAGTCACTGTATTTACTATTTTGATTCATAACAAATTTATAACAAATTTGTTATGAATTTGTTCACGGATTTATAACAAATTTTTAAAAAAGATTAATTACTCAGAAAATTCGCTAATATATTTCATTACGAACTGGTCAAAATCCAAAGACGAAAGACGAAAGCTTTGGTGTCAATTTTACCAACGAATTATTAAAACATCCCATTTTCGACAAATTCATTATTGGTGAAAGTCAATGATAAAAATGCTAAATTTTTGACATTAAAAATCTAATTTACCGACCCACTACTAACAAAAAATATCCATCGGTAATAAAAATTTTAAAATTTATTTTATCGGTAGATTCTTTTTTATAAATAAACTTTTATCAGTAATTAACTACGAATTTTGAACATATTATGTTACTTACAAAATTTTCTTCCTATGAAGGTTTTTTTAGATAGATATTTTCAAAAAAAGTACTTTGTCTTAAAAAGATATGTATACAGAACTTCGCCTTGCCGATGATATAAATTTAAGTTTATCTGAAATCATAATCATATGTATAAGATAGATATGTGCATTATTGTAGAGATGTGTCTCAAATCATTAAGATAAGATCTGAATAAGACTTGAAATGAAGAGTTTTACACGTGTAGAGAAGCATAGTTTGGTGAAGTAGAAGAGAAAGTGTTAACGTGGTTGTACCCTAACATACTAACACACACATATATTAATATGTATACTACAAACTAAAGTATAGCGTCATGCAATCATATGATTAAGGAGAAGAAAAACAAAAAATGATTAAGGAGTTGTTGTGTTTGTATTGGCTGGAATTAATGGTATGGAACAATCATTTAACTAGGTTCATCACAACTAGTGAAGTCTGTATCTGAATGAGACATTGTTAATTGTGTTTTGTTCTAATATGGAATTTTCTGTTTAAACTATTTTCTTAAAACGTGTTTTTGACCTAATGAACATCATTTGGATATTAACCTTTTGCAAAAGCTCATTTTAAGAATGTATCAAAAAAATGTTTTTTTTTTTAACCTTTATCCTCCCCACAGTGAATAAGAAGCTTGAGCTTCCATTTTTCTTTTCATAATTCAATGAATCTCGCAATATATAATTGGTTTGACTTCATGAATGTTCAATCAGTTTCACAAGATTTTCAGAATAATATCTCAATCAATGATAATATATTTTAATTGAAAAATAAATTATATATATATATATATATATATATATATTGTTATTATTTCTTTGTCTACATGTATTATAATTGAATAACTAAAAGAAAGCATCCTTAAGGATTTGTTTCAAGTGAGATTTTCGAGGAAATGGGAGGGGAGATTTTTTTTTTAATAATTCATTAAAATTGAGAGTGCTATATAATAAACTAAATATGGATAATGATAAGAAGTTTAGAAGTGGTTTTTATAAGGAACTATATATAGGCTATATTTTCACCCCATATATTCGTTAGTATTTATATGTAATTTAATTATTTTTAAGTACATAACTATTTCTACTAAATCTAAAAATAAATTTAGTCCAAAACTCAACTCAATGTGTATATGTCTTTTATTGAAAGTGTATTGGATATTTCTAGACACAAATACAATTATTTTTCATTTTATAACTTAGGATTCACGGAGGAGTGGTACTATTATCAGGTTTATTGTTCCACATGAACTCCAAACCCAATATCTAAATTCAAATATTATTAACATCTTATACTTGTCTAAATATTGAAATTCACATTATTTTGAACTAACCAATAACTATCTATGATTATATAAGATTTAGGTTAAATACGTCCCTAGATTTTTATTAGTCTCAATTGGATCCATATTGTTGAAGTTGTATAACAATTAGGTCATTTTCGTTAATATAACACTAACATCGTTAAGTATGTTAAGTATATATCATGTGTCAACTCCTCCTTTTTTTAATTATTTTTTAATTTTTTAATTTTTAAAATTTTTAACTTTTAATTTTTTATTTATAAATTATTTGTGTCACGTATCACGTTAGTATCATGCCATGTGTCAATTAAGTATGGTGTACATGTATAATATTAACACATTTTTATTTATAAATTAATGTAGAAGAAGATGGTGAAGGTTTAGAAAAGAATAGAAGGGAACATGTGAAAACAAACTGAAGGAAAGAAAAAAAATGTAAAGATGAAAAAACCTCCGCAAAACCTTTGGGAAATCTGACTATTATTATCATTTTAAAGAACCCATCAAATCATTTTAAATCAAGTTAATTTGTGAAGGTTTTTATACCATCCACAAAATAATTTCAATACTGATTTGACACGTGACACGTGACAAAAGTAATTTTTTTTTAAAAAAATAAAAAAATGAAAAGCTGACACATAACACATATTTAACACTAATGAAATGACCTAATTATTACACATTTTAAACAATATGGACCCAATTGAGATTAATAAAAATATGGAGACCTATTTAAAATTTTGGTCAAAAAATAAGACCAAAAAAGTATTTTAACCTAAGATTTTTAAAAAATTATTTCATAGTTATTATGTATTCTAATTAAACTAAGTTTATCTTACTTTATGAATTTATTCTAAAATGATTAAATTACAAAATAAAGAAAATTCTCTTTTTTCTTTCTTCTTAAAATCCACTTCCAGCTAGAAGATCTTTTATATTCTTCTTTAATCAAATTCTTTTTTTTTTTAAAGTCTAATTCTATTTATACTAATGACATGTTGGTTTTGCTATCAATAGCATAAATTTGTAAATAAATTTTAAACCAATAACATTTAATATATATATATATATATATATATATATATATATATATATATATATATATAAACATTACACTTATCATGCTTTAATTGATCATATTTTATAAGTAAACAACTTATTTTAGCTTATAATTACAGAATGAAGCACTAAAAAGAAAAAAAATAAGAAATTGATAAATTTTTAATGATTTTGCAGCAATTTCTCAAAGAATTAAAAATAATACAATTAAGCCCCAAAATTCACGATTGAGCTCCAGTAAGGCGGTTAAGGAAAAATCCAAAATATGACTTTTGGAGTTGAGCCACGACAAAATGGTGCTCAACACTTAAGGCGATGCATGACTGAGCCACGAAAGAATTGGCTCAGCATTTAAGGCGATGCATGGTTGAGTCACAAAAGAATGTGCTCAACACTTAAGGCGGTGCATGGCTGAGCGTCAAAAGTTGGGTTGAGCACCGTCCAAAAATTTCTATAAATAAAGACCTTGGGTCATCATTCTAAGCATTGAGAGGTTCCACAATGTAGCAATAGGGTAGAATAGGGTCTGTGAGGCACGAGAGAGGTGCTCTTAGTGTAGATCTTATGTGTTGATGTTGCTTGAATTGCATTGTAATATTCTATGAGTAGCTGAACTCCCTCGTGTCCAGGTTTGATGTAATCAATTCTGATTCTATTCACTTCTACTTCTTGTGTATTTATCTTTGTTTTCATTCAATTGTTTGTGGTTTGATTTATGCTTAATGATGACTTGATCACTCATTTATTTAACTGGTTTGGATTTTGAGTTGAGAAATTAGTCTCAAACTGTGGTCCAATCAAATCATCATACATGTATTGAATGCTTCATGGAATACCAAAGTGGATGCTGGAGGAGAGAGTCTTTCACATTAAAGCAAAGACTCATTCTACCAAGAGTTGAGAGATCACACTAGGGTTTGGAGTCCTTAGGTTCTACTGTATCAGAGATGAACCTAGATCTACATAGAAAGACTACTCCCAAGATACTGAATGATTTGCAAAGTAAGTAAACAAGATGGTAGTTGTGTGGTAGAAGAAGGTGAGATGAAATCAATTCACAACCCCTACTCCACTTAATCTATTAGAGCTGTCAAAATGGATTGGAAACCGCGAGCCAACCCGGCTCACCACAGATTCGGGCCGGGTTGGGTTAAAATTTTTTTACAAATTTCAATACGAGTTGATTTTTGACCCGGCTCATCCGAGTTGAACCCGTGGTGAGCCGGGTTGGCTCACCAACCCGCAAATAAAAGGGTCACACAAGTGTTTTTATTTATTTTTATTAAGTTGGACTTTACATTTGGGTCATGTTAGGTTGTTTTTTTATCCAACACATAAATAATTTGTATTTTTTTTTTATTTTGGTTTGTATTTGGATTGTATTAAAATTTATTTAGATTTTAATTAGAATTACAATTTATTTTTGACTAAAAAAATAAATAAATAAATAATATTTTTTTTAATTAAGTTAACTCGTGAGCCAACCCGTTTAACCTGCCAACCCGTGGTGGGCCGGGCCAGGTTTTGTTTTTTTGGCTCGCTAAAATGTGAGTCGGGTTTGGTTGGCTCACTAAATCATAAATCCGTGGTGGGTCGAGCCGAGTCGGGCCGGGTTACCCGTTTTTACAGCTCTACAATCTATCTAATAACTGCTATCTAATTTTACTTGCACTTTTTATCACAAACCAAAAACACAAATATCAAACTACCAATATACTTGTTGAATCCTTGTGGATACGACACTTATTGATACTACTACATACTAGTACACTTGCTGGGAAATGGTTGTTGTGAAACAGTCATCAAAAACATATGATTAAAACACATTATTGGTATGTAACAGCATAATACATCATTGACAACATAAATTTCAGCTATACATATCTATTTATGGTATCATTATATCGTTAGTTGAGCAAATGATGTCCTCGATAGTAGAAGAATATTAAAAGGATATTATCTCGTTAGTTTATCGTTATTATTATTATTATTATTACTTTTTGCATGTTAGTTTATTAGTTTAATTGAAGAATATAAAATGATACAAAAAAAATTAATATTAAACACAAAAAGAAATTATATGATATTGAACAAATAATGACATTTGTTAAGAAGTGGATTTTAAGTCTAATTCAGTCTAACAAAACTGGTTTATCAAGTAAGGTTTGCAACCACTAGATACTGTAAATTGATATACATCAAGCCGAGAAAACATTTTCTTGTAAATCATTGTGCTTCATTGCAAACTCCATGTTTATTTTGTCTTCAGACAACAGATTCAAACGTGCCTTTGTTAGTGGCCTTCTGGTTAAGATTATATCCAAAAACCATTCCTCCATATCCATATTGTTGAACAACTAGCACAGACGAACGTGAACCAAAATTGTTTGACACCAAAATGTCTCCTATAACTCCAAGTTCTAAGCATTCACACCACTCTAGCAAATTTGAGAAGACCTTAGAGTTCCTACAATTCCCTTGTCCAACTATGTAAATATCACAACCAATTTTTTCTATCTCATTGAGGACTGTAGTAATATCTTCACCACTATGAACATCAATCTCTGAGTAGGATATTGAATCGTTATTGTTAACTGCAGTAAGTCTAAATGTGCTTACATACTCTTCATCTAACTCTTTTTGTTTGTCTGTATCTATTACTGCAGATAATATCCCCTGTGCTTCATCGGGAACTGAAGCATCTACTTTTGCCGCTTCGCCTAATAAAAGAATTCGAACCACTGAGAGTTGTGTTCCTGGACGTCCTGCCATCCTCCATGCAATGGCTAAGGCTTCACGATCATCAGGGCCCCCAACAAAGACCACACGAATATGAAGGTTCATTTTGGAAACTAACCCAAAATCGCGATCAACAAATATTCCCACGGAGCAGGGTGCACCTTGCATTACATTTTGGTTTATATCTTTGTGTACAACATTGGTTACTTCTAGAGTACCTTCTAAAGTTAGTTGTTTGTGAAATGGAAGAAGAATTAAGCTTGTGTGTTTCTCATCCGCTGAGTGGTATATGTCCTCATGAATAATTTTATATGCTGACACCACATTTAATGTTTCAACTCTAATAGCATCATATGCCTCTCCAAGTGCATCAAATGTGTTATGAATGCTTTCTAACTCTTCTTGTGACCTGGTTAGGTTTTGTTCTCCAAGTTGGCTCCTAGGCTTTCCTATATGTGCAACAACTAGGGCAGCAACACGTCCAGTAAGTTCGACAAGGTACAAGGCAAAAACATGCACAGGGGAAACTCTCATGGCATTAAAACATTCAATTATGTTAACCATGCTTGCAGCTTGCCGAGTATTGTGAACACATGCTATAAATCGGAGCTCTACATCAACTCTTAGTTTTTGTATGGTCTTTAGCTTGTTTTGTTCAAATCTTTGTCTTGGTTTGTAGACAACATTGATGACCGGAGACACAATTATGGTCATCAAAAGAACTGCAGAAGTTATAACGGCATAGGTAGGCACAAAAAATATCTGTAATAACAAATCACAATAACTTATGGATTAAACTACAATTGTATATCTTAAAAACTAAAGTAATTGAATACAACGTTTTAAATAGATCAATACCTTGCTATCCCAAGCAATGTTCAACATTATTAATGCCATGACCCCTTTATTATTCAAAATCAAACCCAAGGTTAAACCATCTCGAATACGCATACCAAAGAAACATGTGACAAATAAAGTGCTTAAAATCTTTAAGGCACATAACAAGAGTATAATCACAATTGTAAAGGGCCAACTTTCTTGGGAAAAAATTGCGGTCAACATAAGTCTCATCCCAGTTCCAGTAAAGAAGAGGGGTACTAAAAAGCCGCCAACAAAATCATCTGAAATTGACATGACCATTTCAGCAAATTTCCCATGAGGTAAAATTAATCCAAAAACAAAAGCCCCAACAATGGCATGTGCACCAAGAAAATCTGAAATACATGAACAAGCTAAAACTCCCATGATTATAAAGAGCAATTGGTTATCATTCCATTCATCTTTATCTGCCTTGCGATCAATAAACCATTGAATGAGTGGACGTACCACAAAGATGCAGACAACAACAAATATTATCGTGCATAACACAGTGTAGATAGCTCCTTTACCATTAATTGAAAATGGAATAAATAAAGTGAAAAGAATCCAACCATAGGTGTCACTAATCATGGCTGTTGTTAAAGCTGTTTTGCCAAGACCAGTATAAAGGAGTTTAAGCTCAGAAAGTGTGTGTGCTACCACTGGAAAACCTGTAACAGTGAGAATTAAAGTCCAAAGTATATAAGCATTATATGTACTTTCCTCAAGGGGAAACATCATAATATGTCCATAAACTTTTCGAAATAATGCATATAAGCATGGTGCAACGAGTACGGGAAAGACGATCCCAGCAATTGCGATGCTTGCAGCTTTCTTTTTAACGTTTAGAATGGTATTTAAGTCCATCTCCAATCCACTTAGGAATGCATAATAAATGAGACCAATGTGAGAAAGGACCTCGACATTAACGACTCCATTTACCGGAAAAATGAACTCAAAAATTTCTGTGAATCTTCCTAGTAATGGCTGTGTCAGTAGGAAACCAACCTACGTAATTATAATTTAGAATTTCCACACATTACATTGTTAGAATGCCACATATGGGAAATTTTTTAGATAATTTTCATAAACAAAAACAACTTCGAGATTTATTTACTTACCGAGATTTGTGAAATGAGATGAGTTTGATGCAGAGGTTTGTAGATTATGGAAAACAGACAAGATAATACAGCAACAAAAGCAATTTGAATGGCCAAAATAGGGAGCTCTGTTTTCAAGACTTTATCGGTTTTCCAAAATTGATTAGGATTAACTTTAAATATGTTGTAACATGCTGGTATTGTGTCCGTCATTGTTCCTTCGATTTTGTATTGTATTTGGTACACTTACTCTCAATGTTTCTTCTACTATGGTTCTTTCAACCTTTATATCTTTTTTCTTTTACTCAGAAAACCTAAGATTAAAACGCATTACCGGTATGTAACAACTTAAAACATCATCGACAACATAAATTTCACCTATACATATCTATTAATGGTGTCACTTATCGTATCTTATCTTATGGTTAATGTCATTTTTTGTTGGGCATAACAAATGGTCAAGATGTTATACAGTTACGTAACTGCATTATTATTTTATACAACCACTTTATTAATGACTTAAAAAATATTTAAATTTCAAATATCTCAATTTAATATTTTGTTATTAAAAATCACTTATCATTGTTTATAGAAAATGTGTTATCATTTTAATTTCTAATTGATAGCTTATATGGTTAATATTTTGTTATTAAAAATCACTTATCATTGTTTATAGAAAATGAATTATCATTTTAATTTCCTATTAATAACTTATGTGGTTATTTATCTTACTTAATATAAAAGAACATAAAAGAATTAGTTTTTTGTGGGCTAGAAAAAAATCAAGTAAATCATTTTAAAAACAAACATACAATCTCTCATCTATACAAAGATAACAACATATATTTTTCATGTCGAAAAATAAAACTCAAATATACAAACTTATTGTCATGAAAATGTTTCACATAGAACTAACAATGTCGCTATTTTAATTCAACTATTACCTTAGACTTGCCCCGTCTCATGTAATGATTAGAATATTTTAAAATATGATATTTTCACTTAGTTAAATCTATGATCAAATATCAACATTAAATTTGAATATAATGTATTGATTTTAACTATTTTTCAAACACACATACTAAATACATTATATTTTAAAAAGAGTATAAATATGAGAATAAATAAAATATTATGATTAAATTTGAAATGTATGTACAGAATCAATGTACAATGAATTCTTACCCTACCATTTGTTAATCGAGAAAAATGAAATATAATAAAAGTGTGCTTGGGAAGGTGTTGAAAAAATAATTTTAAAAGAATTAGATGCAGAAACTGATAATATTAGCTTCTCTTAATATGTGAATTTTTTGTTTCAAAATCAATTTTAAAACCAAACAAAACATGATTTTACGTTTGAAAAAATAATTACATAGTCCGATTGACATGAAACCAAATACAGTGTAAACCTATGAATGTACATACTTTCATTTAATGTAAACCCTACTTCGGTGCTCATATACGTAATATCCATATCTCTTTCTCAATATCTTGTCGTTTTGGTAGTTGCATCTATCATCTTCGTATCTCATTAATACAAAGATTTTTCAACAAAATTATTGAAGGCAACAATTTTAGTGGTATATATTCATTACATTTTCATCTAATCAAATATATATATATATATATATATATATATATATATATATATTGATTCTTATAATTATTATCTTACAGAAATGATTAAAAAATGACTAATGATTAATTGACTGATAGTGTGAAGATACATGGCGATAACTTTTTGTAATATGCATGAAACATATCTTTATTTGATAACAAATAAAACTAATAACTTTTACAACATAATAAAAATGAAATATATTTCACCTCTTTAGAGTGCTGTTGTTTTTAATCTCACATAAGATAATAATTGTATACAATTGAAATTAATAATGAATAAAAAAATTATATATAGGTTATATTATGAATAAAAAAGCAAAGTAAATAGTTTGTATAATATTTCATAATTTAAATTTATAATGAATAATTTAAATTCTAATATAAGTTATTGTAACTATTTAAAAAATATTTATAAAAGCTATTGAAATTTGAGTTAGAACCCAAGATAAAAGGATCTTTATAATCATAAAGAAAAGTTTTTAAGTTTATAAAATAAAATATTAGATAATAGAGTTTAAATTAAATGAACACTAATTATGCCATTTTAAAAAAAAAAAGATATTCATGTGCTATAATTTTATTTTTATTTTTTGTAAATTTCTAAATTTGTGATATTTTCTCGCAATATTTTTGAATTGATCACCTATCCTTTTCATAATAATTTTACCTCTTGAGGACACAATAATCAAAATCTTGATTCAGATAAGTTCTCATTTCTTATGGTTTGTTTTGAGTTATTTTTCTCTTTTTGTACATATAAATAAGTCGAGATATTAATTTCACATGTTGAAGTTTTGAAAGTTGTACACAAGTATTTGGAAATTTCTCTACTGAGATGTAAGTCTTTAAATTTTTAAGTTTTTTTTTTTTCTTTTAAAACAAACTACTTTGGATCAAGGAATGTTAACAATAGTTATTATTCGAAATCGTAAAATTGACGGACAAGAAAGAGAAGATAATCGTAAAAAATAAAAAATCTAAAATGAATGAATAGAAAAGTAAGAGGATTTATGTTTTTAAGAGATCATAGTTTTAAAAAATGAGAAATGAAATTGTTTAGATCTATCTTTTATTTCTTTCAAATCTATCATTTTTTAATTTCAAATCATTTTTTCTTATTCTTATGTTAGAAGTAGTTTTTAAATCTAATTCAATCTCACAAAATCAACTTATAAGGTGAGGTTTACGCCTCACTTTTATACTATAAAATTGTCTGATCTCTAGTTGATGTGAGACTTCTAACAGCTTAAAAGAATCCTTACAACTGAGATATAAGATAAAAGAGAGATTTTTTTTTAGGAGATTAAGAAGAGAAAAGTGTTAACCACGTGAAATGTTTATACAAAAGAAGATGAGAAAGAATACTAAAAATGCTTAATTAATAGCAACCAACATTTTATTAAGGATGAAGTTATTTGCTGACTGGCCAATATGTTTTCAGCCTCTTGAATACAAGCCTTTAATATAATCAAATTATTTGACATCTTTGTATATTTAAAAGTAAATCTTATTATTCTTCTGGTTCATGTCTTCGTTTAAAAATGTTAAATGAACATTAGGATTATATTAATTACATCAACAAAACAAATCATTCTAATTAATAACTTCAATTTTGATAAAAGAAATGATATGTTTCAAAAATTTTATAAAAAAGATCAAATTATATTAATTTTTCAAACATCGTGACCAAATTGAAACTATAAAATACAGGAAATTCAATTTGACATTTTTGAACGAAAACAATGATTAAAAGAATAATTAAACCTTAAAAGTATATATAAATATTAATGTTCATGTGTATCAATAATTTGTTGAATAACTTTAGATCGATCTGAAACTACATATTTACAACTTTTAATTAAATAATAAAATTTATAACAAAAAGATCTAAAGTCTCAAGTTGATATTCTTTGTATTCTATGTCAAACTTTATGTTAGAGGCTAAAAAATCGGAATGGAAAATAATGATATTACAAAAAAATGCACTAAAGAGTTGAAAAGAAAGAGACCTAAAGATATGTAGTGTCTCTTGTTAGTGTTCGACGTATGCTTGGTCGTGCTTTCTCAACATGCAACTTCATGAAATGAACAATATAGGTTTTTTTTTTCTTTTTCAAAATCAATTAGTTTAGCTTTAAGATGAGAGATAGAATCTCAAGTCTATTGGAAAAGTTATTCAAGTGCATGACATCTTAGGAACTTCAAGTATATGCCATTCAAAAAATAAAATTTAAAGGAAAGTTAAAAGTTGTTGGCAAGAGGAGTATATCCAAAGCATAACCCTTAAGTAGATGTCATTCTGTTTATGGTTTGCTCCAAATGTTTTATCTATATAACTTGTAGAGGGTGTCGATCACTACTTGTCAAAGAAGAAAATATGAAGCAAGGGAGTGAGTGAGAGGTACTTGTCTTCGTTAGTAAACAAATTCACTCTTAGGACATATCTCTTTTGGCAGGTAATGACACTTACTTTGGATTCATTTTTATCTTATAGTAATCAACTTGCCAAAGGAGAGCTGTCCTACGAGTATTTGACTTACACATTTGTCTCATTTTCATGCATGCAACGCAACTAAAGGTAATGCATATGTGAGCTTGCAAAAATTAATCATTAGCTTAAAAGAAATTTAAATAGAATAAAATAATAATTTTATGATGTAGTGTTCCATTAGTATTTTTTTTATCTAAAATTAACTTATTTGCTTATAATTATTTTTCAAGTCTAGATTTGTATAGAGAACTTATGGATTAAAAAATTATGATTTAATCTTCGCATATATTATAGAATGTATTTTGTCACTTTAAGGATGTTGTTTTATTTTAATAAAAAACAAATCTATAGATAAAAATGAAAAAAAAATATTTTTTATTCTACAAGGTATATATATACCTCTTTCAAGACTTTGTTCTTTGGAACTTTTTTATCATAAGATTGTAATGATCACTTGTTATTTGATGTGATAATGTTAATAGGTTTTAGCACTTAGATTTTTGAGGTTTTTCCTTCCTTTACTTGATAGTCAATTGATGATATAATTTCTTTATTTATGCTCGTGATAGTTCTATCGTTAATTATATTAGACTTTATATTTTTACTCACACTCTTTGATTATTTGGAAGCTTAGGAATCGTGGCATATATTCAAGGAATTTATTTCTTTTCATTATTCTACTTTACATTTGATTAAATGACATATTTAGTTTTTTTTTTAAGTATGTAATAATTGTACGAAATACATAATGATATTGTTGTCTTATTTATCTTAAAAGTTTGGGAAGGTTAATTTAAAAAATATGATAGTAATGATAGTTCAAGTTTTGGAGTGTCAATCTAGACAGAGTGTTAAAATTTCATAACATTGTCTAGAGTGGTTTAATAAAACAAAATGTGTTTCTATCACTATTTTAATAAAAATAAATTCAATAAAATCAGTGTGAACTTAGCATCGGAAGGGGGTGAGAATAGCAGTCGAACCTAGTTTGGTCGGCCTCATAAAACATAAGCTGCACAAATAATTTGGAAACAATGATTCCAAGAAGAGCAAAACAAATTACTCTCTCACGTATATTATAATAATGCTTAAACTAAATTGTGGTTTATAATAAATTTCCTTAATGATAATGTATTTTAAAAAAACACATTAAAAAATGCCTTACTAACATTACTCAACTAAAATTGAGGAAAATATTGGGTGATTATATATATCATTAACGAAGGCATTTATCTTTAATATTCAAATTCTCCCTGTAAACTTTGATACAACATATGACTGTCTATGATCTTAATGTGGAAACATCCTTAAGAACTCAGATAATGATGATTATGTTATGCACTCGATCCAAAATCCTATTAAATTCGACTATTTTTTTTAATTAAATCATTAAATAAAAATAATAACAAATGTCGACATGATAATTAGTAACTTTTTCCTAAATCATTTATCATAAGTAACAAACTCTAAATATTCAGATTTAAATTCAAAATGGGTTGTTGAGTTAGAATAATTCATGAGCAATTTGGTAATATGATAATGGGTGATATTACTGTATATGTATCCTAATATTGTTCAAAAGTTTTCCTTTTAGACTTTGGCGTTGTTTATTCATATTATTTTTCTTGCACTTTTAGTTTTCGTTCTGATTTTGCTGTTTTGTTTTATTAATGTTGGTAAAGTGACCCTATCAAACTTTTTTTGTTGTTATTGACTCATCATGTTTAAAGCGAACAGAGAAAATATTATAAACATATATTTTTAAGCATCAATGAAGCTTCTGGGTGACTTGGTCTCTGTGGCTTTTCTCTCACCAAATCTGAAGATTGAAAAAGGAATTCCATATAGAAGGAATTAAAGAACATTGAATAAATACTCATTAATGGATTCCCCTTATACAACTCAGAGGAAAAGGAAATATGAGGAGACAGTGATGAAGCAAAAGGAATAAACTCGTAGGATATCCATGGCATAACTCAAGCATATGCTATAGCTTCATTGACCCTTTTCATATCATTCATTATTATAATTATAAAGTTTCGAGGTTTACATGCAAAAAACTTGTTCAAAACTAAAATTTAAGAAAGCAAATTAGTCATGTGGAATGTGGAATGTATTAGGAATTCAAGTGAGTCTAAGTTTCACATTGATTATAAATGAGAAAGTAGAGTACTATATAAGGATAAAGACCCATAAACTCATTAAAAAGTTTTGTGTTAAGAATGGTGTCGATACATTATTTAGTTGGGTCAGATCTCAAAACTAATATTTAAAAAAGCAAATTAGTCATGTGAAATGACACAGTGTAAAGTTACTTGTGAAAGTGTGAAATATAATGAGAAGAATATAACTTCTGGTGTTACAAACATTACAATAGTTGCATTCCCGACATCTTATAAAACTAAATTGCCCTTCTCTCAGACAATTACCATGCAAGTATCAAAGTTTAAAGTTGTGGTCACATTTTTTATCGGTTCATTACAAATAAATGTACTTGATAAAGTTGGAGTCTTCAAAACTCTAAAAATAAATTGTAATCGAAATCATGATCACAGAATTATGATTTGTTTTATTGGCATAAATTGAGGAGATTTATCATTTCTAAGGTATGAATTTTTCATATAAGATAAAATACCTTGTATTTATATATATCACATGTACATCCTAAAATCTAATGAGATAAAACTAAGTACAATTACAATATGATAGTTTCCCCGTAAATAATAATTAAAGGGTAAATATATGTTTTTAGTATCTTAACTTTCACCGAAGATTAGAATTAGTCTCTCTTCAAAACTTTGGTCCAATTTAGTTCTCAAACTTTAGAAATACTTGGATTTAATCATTTTAATCAAATTTTGTTAATCTTATTAGACGTTTCAAACGTTTTTCATGATAACATTTGAGTTCTTTACTCCGTAGAAATGTGTTAAATAGTGCAAACAACTTAAATGATATCATGAAAAACGTCGTCGAACAAACTTAACAAAATTTAGTTAAAAAAACTAAATTAATGCATTTCTAAAGTTGAAAGACATATGCCAAAGTTTCAAAGAGGCATTAATTCTAATTTTCACTAACAAATGATTAAGGAACCAAAAACATATTTAATCCTTAATTAAATTATAAGCTATCAAAAATAAAAATAATAGTATATATTAAATTATCAAAATACAATTATAAATAATGTAATTCTCTCAATCTTTCATCAATTACATATTAGTACATGAATTTATATCGCCAGAGGAATATCTACTTGTCTTTCAAAATATTTGTATTTTATCATACTAATGTTGTGTTTGGATTGAAGTGTGGATTTGAAAGAGTGAATTTGCGTTGATTTGAGTTGATTTGTAGGTAAAATGGGGTTGTTTGGATTAAGGGAAAGATGGTATGATTTCAGTGGAAAGTTTATGAAAATTTGTGTATGATGTGATTGATAAAATTTAATAAATTATAATTTTTAATAGAGTAGATTGTATGATCACTATTTTACCCTTCAATGTAAATAAAAGAAATGAAATTAAAACAAAATTAAAAATATTATTTAAAATTAGAAAAATATAATTTATTGATATTATCATTCATAACTTAAAAAAATTTATTATTATTCTCATTGATAACTTGAAATGATTTATAATATAGACCATTTAATTGATTTCTCTATATTTATTTAAATTTATTTTATTTTATACTAGGATAAACACTGTGTGTACGCATTTTTTGAATTATATTTATAATTGATGATATTGTAATGTTATAATGAACATAATAAAAGTATATTTATAAAAATTAAAGTGAAAATGTATGGAGAAAATATGAGAAAAATAATTGTTGATGAATAGTAGGAGAAATAAGAAGAAGGAGATAAGTAAATAGTTTTATAAAAACTTGTAAAATTAACCGTTAATTTTTAAAAATTTAATAAATAATTAAATTGTAAAGGGTAAAGTTGGAATTATGAAATGTGGACACAAAAGAGGGAATCCCATTTATATATAGTTATAGATAATTAATTCATTTACAAAAAATATTTATTTGAATAATAATATTAACAATATAATAATAATTTTATTATTATATAATACTAATTATTATAATATTATAATAATAATTATTATTAATATTTAAAAAAATAGTAATTAAATATATATATATATATATATATGTGTATGTATAATTATTATAATATATAAATATATATATATATATATATATAATAATATTATATATAATTTATTATATAATAGTAATTATTATAATTATTATAATTATTATTAATATATATGTATAATTATTATAATATATATATATATATATATATATATATATATATATATATATATATATATAATTAATACTATATATATAACCATTATATATAAAGCGAATCATTTTTTATACACAAGGACAATGAAGTAATTTTAACGTGATGAATTGTCTTTCCCTACATTTCTTTTTATCTTAGAGAGTGCCAAAATCTGCAACTTATACGCAAATTCATCATCTCAAATCAGTGCAAATCAGTAGAACCAAACACGTCCGCAACTCACTTTCCATTCGTATGAGCAGTACTCATACGGATCCAAACACAACATAAAGGTTAACATCTAACCCATTCTAAACATAACCTTAATTTCACAGTTTAGGATAAGTTAAAGGCATCCAATATTTTGACACATGTTTCACATATGTTGAGGTCTCAATTTAACCAGTGGTCCATGGATCAGTCGTACACCTTTCAGTAACTCCCTGTTTTAGGAGGCTTCCAAATTAGGGCAAAAAAAAAGATCTATCTGCAAAGCCCCTCTCAAGTGAGTTAGGGCCGTGGCTAAGATGGGTTTAGCTCCACTAAAATACTTTAAGTCTGAGTCAAAGATCGAACCGAGCCATCTCAAGCCAACGCCTGAGACAGGTTGGCCCGGGTCGACGACAGAGGCGGGTTATCTTGGGCCAACGACCAAGACGAGCTAGTTCGAGCCAACGATAGAGGAAGTTCGGCTCGGGTCAACGGTAGAGGTAGGTCGGCCCGAGCTGACAACCGAGATGAAGGTCGAGTGGGTGGGCTAGGGTCGATTATTGAGAGACTAAATAAACCGAATTTCAATTAAGGCAAACTCGAGCGAATTTGGTCAAATTTTATTTAGGGCCAAAATTTGGCCGAATTCGGCCGAGTCCATCTTGTTTGATATTCGGCCAAGTTGCCCTAGTTGGTTGTGATCGAATTTCGGCAAAGTTGACCCTGACCAAAATTTGGTCGAATTTGGCCAAGTCTTCACCCACCAAAATTTGGCTGAATATGGCTGAGTCGACCCGACTCAAGCCAAAGGTTGTCTCGGTCAACATGTGCCAAAGTTTGAGAGCAGTCAACCTAGGTTAAAGGTTGAGATGGGCCTGCTTAAGCTGAAGGTTAATCCTGAGCGATTTGGCTAAAAGTCGAGACAAGCTAACCTAAACTGAAAGTTTAATGACATTTTAAAAAAAATAATATATTTTTCATATTTAATAAGAAAGCCCATGGGCTGACCCTAATCCACAAGTCTTTTGTGAGCTTTTTGGCCTTGTGGACTTTTTCAATTGGATGGGGGACTTTCCCTGTGGGTTATTTTGCCCCAGCTCATGTGGGTCAAGACCAAGTCCTATAAGTTTGGCCAAGTTGACAGTTATACACATATGTAATAAACTCTCTGTTAGCTACTTTCGCTATGAGGTGCTGATTTATATGAATTAAACACTTACTGAAATCAAAATATATTGGTAAAACATAAAAGTGTGTACTTAATACATACATTAAAACAAAGATTCATATATACTATATCAGTAGGTTATCTCAACTAAATTCACATCATGTGTGTATAATTCATAAACATTTCAATAATCATCTCAATTAATGCAATATTGAGATAACATCACACATTACATCAAACCATTGAACTAAACATTAGATATAAATGTCACTGGAACAACATAGCCTTCACTCGATGGAGACACATATAGAGAAGAAAGATTGCTTTTTGATCTTGTTTCAGTTCAGTGAAAAACACAACAAAAGCAAGCAAATTCTCATGCTCTTTTTTGGTTGAAGAAGAGATGTCTTGCTTGGATGAAAATCTTCGACAAGTAAAAAGAAATTTATTGCTTAAGAAAAAGAAAAAGAAAAAAAAAATTGCAATAACTCAACATTTTCAAACTCACCAAAAATTTATTTTATCAATTTTACTTAACAAGTTTAAAATGCCCAATTTACACTATTGCACAAATTTGATATTTAAACCATTTTAACTTAATTTGGCCATGCAAATCTAAAAATACAATTCAATAAAGTTCAAAAATCACTCTAAGCACCATTCAATTCAATAAACTAGATCTTATTGTTATACCAAGTTCCAAACTACAATATATAATGATTTTCTATTTCAGAGACTATTTAATACTAAATATCCTACACAAAATATTCCCCAAATTCTAAATTATCTTAGACATAAACCTGGACGTTCAAATTTTAGATTTGATCCAACTCTAAACATAAATCCATATACAATATTTGACCAGAGTCAAATTTCCTTATTTGAAATTAATTTACATCCCCAAGCAAAAAATGCTAAAAGGAACTAAAAGAACATCAAAATTTTATTAAAGATGTATTGTCAAGTTATTGTTTGATTGGACCAACTTGTTTTCAGGCCTCTTGAATGCAAGCCCAAAATGCATTCAAATTGTTTTTATCTTCATATATTTTAAAAGTATATACAATGTCAATGTTCATTCATATCAATAACTTTTTGAATAAATTTAGATTGATTTGAAATTCCAATAACTTTCAATTAAATAGTAAATTTTGTAACAAAATGTATAAATTCTTAAGTTGATGTCCCTTGTATTCTAAATCAATCTTTATGTCAAGGGGCTAAGAAATCATTAATCAAATAAGAAGGAAAGCAATAATTTCATAAACAAACACAGAAGAATTAAAAAGAAAGAGACCAAGGACATGTAATGTCTCTTGTTAGAGTCCGACATATGACCTTGGCCATGGTCCCTCAACATGTAACTTCATGAGATGGAGCATAGAGAGATTTTTTTAGAAGAAAAAAAAAGTTGAACTTTAAGATGAAAGGGAGAATCTCAAGTCTAACAGAAAAACAATTCAAGGACAAGATATCTTAGGAACTTCAAGCATATGCCATTCAAAAAATAAAAATAAAAGGAAAGTTAAAAGTGTTTTTGCATGAGAAGTATATCCAAAGCATAACCTCGAGTATATGCCAATGTGTATATGGTTTGTCCTAAGTTTTTTGCCTATATAACTTGTAGAGGGTGTCAATCACTACTTGTCAAAGAAGAAAATAGGAACCATGGGAGTGAGTGAGAGGGACTTGTTCTCGTTAGTAAGCAAATTCACTCTTAGGGCATATCTCTTTTGGCAGGTAGTGGTGATTACTTTGAATTCATGTATGTCTTATAATAATCAACTTGCCAAAGGAGAGCTGCCCTATGAGTGTTTGACTTACACATTTATCTCATTTTCATGCATGCAATGCAATTAAAGGTAATGTGTATGCAAACTTGCAAAAATTAATCAACTGCTTGAAAGTATACTACACCATTTTGGGAGGTAATCCAAGATCATCCTATTCTCTGTTGACAGGACTTAATTACAACTGGAGGTATTGATACAAATGCTTTCATTTTTTACCGACCTTCAGGACATATATTATCTACACTAAGTGGTCACTCCAAGAAGCTTTTATTACGATTGGAATTGCTGGAGTTATCTTTTGTTAATTTTTTGATGATTGTGGGTGCTTTTTGTAGGTGGCCAGTGTAAAGTTTGTAGCTCATTGTGAATTAGTCTTAACTGGTTCAACAGATAAGGTAAAGGGCAATCCTCTACTATTAATTGTTTGAAAGTTTGAAATATTTTATTTTGGATCGTTTTGGATGAATATGTTCAAATATTAGTAATCACTTGCATATAAGTTTTTTTTTTTCATAAAAAAGGGAAATAGGGTTACACTGTTTTTATATAAAGCTTGGTTGTTCTCATATCTATTTTGGCTAGCTAGTTGAAATAATAAATGAAAAAAATAATTTACTTGCCTTTTGTTCTCATAATGAATATTCTCCTTTCATGGCCAATAGATAATGGTTTATTTGTAAATGTGAAATCCAAAGCACTTAGAAATTTAAAGTGTGTAGTATGTTGCTAAGATTGATTCTTGCAAGGATAACTTTTTACTAAGTTGATTGGAAGTTTCACACTAGGTTTCTGGTAATAAAGTGTTTATTCAGTATGTGATTATTTCAACTTAGTGTTATCAAATTACAAATGGTACTTAGTTAAGTGAAGTTTTCTCTAATCTGTTAGGTGTTTCTACTTTGCATTTTTCAGTGAAGAATTTTTTTAATGTGATATTAAGCATAAATTATTGATGGCAATAAACACCTAGGACATTAGTCCAAGGCATAAATTACTGATGACGTATTGAACTTTTCTTTTTTTGTTACAGGATGTTATATGAAGATCAAGATGAAGAGAAATAAAAGTGTAGTCAAGATAAATTGTACTTTTTATTTTTTATTTTGAAGAATATAATACTTTTTAATTTTGGAACCGTAGACAATATTACAATATAATGTTGCTATGACAATTTTCAATTCCATTATATATTAGAAGTGTCTTAATGTAATTTATTTTATTTTATTTCTACTATTTTAGTAGAATAAATCTATTTTAAGTATTACTTTTCAAATAAAGTTATTAATCTCACTTAAAATAGCATTGTTTAAATGTATAAATAAAATTAAAATTATTTTTCATCATTCCACTTTTATAAGTCTTGTTTAAAAAAAATTATTTTGTACCACACTTTCATAAATGTGTCTTATAGAAATAAGCAACATGAAAAAACCTGTTTGATTATACTGGCTCAGAAATTGTTGGGTATTGAAACATCTTAGACAACATTTTTTAATTGTTGCATAGTAGGCAATGGTTTTTAAATTGTTGCATAATAGGCAACGGTTTTTGGATTTCCTGGCCTAAACAAAAAAAAAAATTTATTGCCTCTAGTATAGACCATGATCACCTATGCAACGACTACAAATTCGTTACCAATTCATTGTCTAATATTAAAGCCATGGTTTTTTTTGCTTTAGGCCATGTTTTTTTGTGCATTGCCTAAAGTATTTTTGCTGTAGTGGTAATTTATGTAAAAAGAAAAAATAATTTTATGATGTAATTTTTCATTAGCAATTCTTTTTATTTGAAAGTTAATTAATTAGTCTATAATTACTTTTAAGACTTCATTTGATTTTACATAGAAAAAATAACTTGAAATATCTACTCAAGTTACTTTTAAGACTTTATTTGATTTTATGTAGAAAAAAATATCTACTTTAAGTTAGCATTGTTCCTTTTTGTAAAAAAGAATACTTGTTTTTAGTGTTGTACCAGGTAGACACTAATTCATATTTTAATGAAAAATCTAAACTTATTAATGAAAATGTGATTTGGAGTAATTTAGGGAAAACTAATTACTTTGGAAATAAATCATTGATAGGAGGTTAGATTCCTTTAACCTAAAAATGTGTGCTTAGAAAAGTATATAAGTTTTAAAGTTATTAATTTTTCAAGACAAATTTCATTTATTGAGAAAAGTTGATGTTACTATATATATATATATATATATATATATATATATATATATATATACTAGCGTTGTTTATTCATATTATTTTTCTTGCACTCTTAGTTTTCTTTCTGATTTTGCTCTTTTGTTTTATTAATGTTGGTAAGGTGACCCAATCAATCTTTTTTTTTTTTTACTCATCATGTTTAAAGTGAACAGAGAAAATATTATAAACATTTTTAAGGATCAATGAAGCTTCTGGGTGACTTAGTCTTTGTGGCTTTTCTCTCACCAAATCTGAATATTGAAAAAGGAATTCCATATAGAAGGAAATTAAATAACATTGAATAAATGCTCATCGATGGATTCCCCTTACACAACTCAAAGGAAAAAGGAAATATGAGGAGACAATGATGAACCAAAGGAATAAACTCGTAGGATATCCATGGCATAGCTCAAGCATATGCTATTGCTTGACTAACCTTTTTCATTTCATTGATGATATTTATAAACTTGCAAATTTTACATGCAAAAATCTTGTTCAAAACTAAAATGCACTAATATGCAAAGTATCTTTCTCACAACCCATGTAAAGTTACTTGTGAAAGTGTGAATCACAATTAGAAGAATAACTTTCGGTGTTAAACAGGAAAAGTCACTTCTCTTAAAACTAAAATGTCCTTCTATCTAAATATTGTGATGTAAGTATATTAAAGTTTAAAGTTATGCTCATGTTAAAATGTATTTTAATCCGTTAATTAATATGGTTCACCACAGTTCAAGTAGAATTGGATTAAAAAAAATTAATATTTTTGGAAGTGGTTCGAACTGATACTGATTCAATTAATTCATGGATTAAATGGATTTGGGTTAAGTTGAAAGTGAGTTAATTCCTAATTTACTAACAAAATCCTTTATCAGTATTTTTATCTCTTTTTTATTAATTTTTTATAATAATTATTTACTATTCTAATCATATAGATTGACAATTTAATATTTTAAAATGTTAGAATTAATAACATTTAAATATTTTGAATATTTAATTTATTTATTTGTTAAGTTCTTTACGTTAACACTTCAATTACTATCTTTATATTTATAATAATTTTTAAGTGGAAATATTTTATAATAAAAATGGCTGAACATTTAGATTGTATTCCTATACAAAATAAATCAATTCAATTTATTTTAATTACATTATAAATTAATGGGTTAAATATGTTTTTGTCCCTTAACTTTTAGTGAATTTTGAAATTAGTCTATTTCGAAACTTTAAGCAATTTAGTCTTTCATCTCTCGAAATACTTGGATTTAGTCATTTTAATCAAATTTGTTAGGTTTATTTGATGTTTCATACCATTTTAGGATTGTATTTGAGTTGTTTATACTATTTGACACATTTTTGCTTTAATGTTAAGTCAAATACTACTATGAAACTCGCTTGAAATGTCAAATAAACTTAATAAAATTTGATTAAAAGGCGTAAATCCATGTATGTCGAGAGATGAAGGACTAATTTGATTCAAAGTTTTAAAATAGACTAATTTCAAAATTCACTGCGAATTAAGGGAAAAAAACATATTTAACCTTAAATTAATTATAAATTGAGAGGACAAGTATTATTAAACTAGTCAACCCACTTATTACCATAGTAGGTTGAGCTGGCCAATGGTTCACCCGTACATTTTTTTCATCAGTTCATTACAAATAAAAATAAATCACAAACGAAATCATGATCACGAAAATAATTTTGTAAAACTATAGTATCTACACAAGCATTTAATTAAGTTAGTATTGTTTGGATCTCATAAATTGTGATTTGAGCAAATTTATGTATATCTTGCATCTATACTTACATTCCATTAGTGTAAGTAAATTTATGTTATTCATTTTTTTTTTCTTAAAAAAGCTATAATTACTTGTTCTTATACATAATTCACTTCTCATAAAAAAATCTTGAGAAAAAACACTAAGAACATTTCATGGATATTTTTATTTGTATATTGCTTATCATGTTTATTTTAAATGTCAGAATTTCAAATCACACAAATCCCTATCATAGAAGATACGTGAGAAGCCAGTTTTTACACAAATATTGTAAATGAAAAGTTCTATATTACGAGCACACAAACTTCTTTCGTTGTGTTTGTCTTTGTTAAAAAGTAGTAATCTGGTAGTACAATATTAAATTGCAAGAATTATGACAGATTTTCTCTTCATTTGTCCTATTCAATGTCTACATTCAATGTGCCAGGGGTTACACTGTATGAGTTCAGGGCAAAAACAGCCTGGTGCAATTATTTTGAAAAATTATCCCAATAGTTAAATTTTAAAAAATTATGAAAATAGATAAGTCATATTAAGGTGGTACGACTTCCCAGTAAATAAGTCATGATAAAGTAACATGATTTTAGTTCAAAATATTTTTGAAGTTGATGTCATGTCAAACACGATTTTAGTTCAAAGTATTTTTAACTGAAATCGTGTTATCCCGATGACTTCAACCAAAACTGAATTAAAGTCGTATTATTTAAGTAAGTTTTAATTTAAAATGTACGGAAATAAAATCATGTAATCATGATATGACTTCATTTCAAAAATCTTACGCATTTTATGGTAAAGTTGTGTCACTTTAACATGACTTTTTGTCAATAAAAGTCATGTTAAAGTTATATCACTTATCCATCTCTGTAATTTTTTTCAAATCTAACCATTTCTATAATTTTTCAAAAGAATTACACCAAAATGGAGCTTTTGTTGTGAATCCAGCTTCATTCTTAGTCATATTTGTGTCATATGATGTGAGGATACATTACAAAATAATATAGATGATGAATTACTGAATAAGATGGTCTAAAAGACAAGCATCATGGATGATAATGCAGAAAAAGTTGCATTAGCAAGCTGTATTGCAAAATGGCCTAAAGTCTTGGCCACATCAACTCTACCAACAAAATCTCGCAATGACTAATGAGTCATAAAAATCACTAACAGCGGAAAATGTTTGATATCAAAAGGCATAAAAGCCCCAAAAAAACAGGCTAAACCAGAACACATTTAAAGCAAAACACAAAGCAAAAAAAGTTGAAAATTATGGTATGAAAGTGAGAGTGAGAATGAGTGAGAGTGAGGGGCAGCCACTGAGCAACACTGATGATATAAAAGATTAAAAGATACCCTGATTTTGGTACAACTTCTTTTCTCCACTTCTCTTCTTTAAAGTACAGAAGAATCTGAATATGTTGGGAAGGACCAATAAAGGTTTGTGACCTTTGGCTATGAGGAATCAGCAATTTATGAGCATAAAAACTGTACAATTGTCAGCCAAAGTAAAACATTTTTTGGTGAATGGATATCCTCAGCATAACCCAAGCATATGCCAATGTTTCATTGGTTTATTCCATCTTCTTTTCTATAAAGACTACTCAAGTGTCACACACACAAACCACATACAATTCAAGACACAACACAAGCACCAATTGAAGGTGAAAACTTAAGCAACTCAGCAATAGGGCAACTCTCCCATGGCAGGTGAAGGGTCAACCTTTTTGGAGCTTCCAAAACTTGGTGTCAATAACTTGCCAAAGGAGAGTTGCCCTGTGGCTGCTTTAGCTTAATCTCATACAATGGTGGCATATTAGAGGTAATTAAAAGTTAATGGAAATGCATCTCTTTGGTTTTAGTCTCTTGCATGTTAATTAGTTTAAGCCAAGTTTTGCTTTTCTTCTTCATTACATTTTCTTGTGAGAATGACAGTTTTCCATCAATGTGGTTGAGACATTTTTAATTTATCACCAAAGAAGTAAAATGTAACTCACCTATGAAAAATATTAATGTGATTTACGATGAAAGTCTCACATCAATTATAGATAAAATCAATTTATAATATATAAGTTGTTGCAAACCTGACCTTAAAATCTGATTTTACAATGTTACATTAAATTTAAAATTTATTTTTTAACATGATATCGAATTGCATCAAAGTCTATCTTAACAAAGTTTATTTTTTGTTGGTTCCGGTGATTTTGGTGATTTTTACTTTTGGATAAATTATGTTTGTCTGTCTTATGTTTGCCTTTCCTATGTTCTGCTGCATGCATGCTCTTTGCCTGGTTATTATTGGAGAAACCAATCTTTCTACTCTTACCTAAAGTAATGATGAACAGTGCACAATCTTAGGCAAATTATACATTATACATTAGTCCTTAAAACAATACATAGTGGTAAGAAAATGTGTTCACCAACTCTCATGTGGTAGCGCCTCGCAGTGCACACAGAATCTGAAATGCTGAATACAAAACTTTAATGGAGACAGAGATCAAAGTTCTGGAATCACTCATGAAGTAGTTTTATTCATGAATGGATTAAGTAAAATTTTATTTGGATTTTTGAAGGGAAATAAAATGGAATTTAAAAGAATTTCTTTCCTTTTATAATATGAGATGGATATCTCGTTTGGATAAACTTTCTCTTAATACGAGAAAAGAAATATGAGTAGATTTTTTAGAGCCGTCAAAATGGGTTATAACCCGCGAGTCAACCCGGTTCATCACGGATTCGGATCGGGTTGGATCGAAAAAAAATTACAAATTTCAGTACAGGTTAAAAATGAACCCAATCCACTATGAACCTAGCTCATTCGGGTTGAACCCGTGAAGAGCCGTATTGGCTCACCAACCCGCTAATAAATTTTAAATATTTAATATATATATATATATATTATATATATAATATATAATATATTATATATATATATAATATATAATATATTATATATATATATATATATATATTATATGTATATTATATATATATATATATAGATATATAATATTATATATATATATATATTGTAGATGGGATAAAGAA